>Ga0213921_1000078_pt1 | contig 37356 bp, 58 predicted proteins | sample McNCre2017MG_FD_165041 | JGI IMG/M metagenome (GOLD analysis project Ga0213921, IMG submission 165041) | Freshwater microbial communities from McNutts Creek, Athens, Georgia, United States - 20-17 MG | ecosystem: Environmental > Aquatic > Freshwater > Creek | place: USA: Georgia | collected...
GGTTAATTCGAACCCCTTTCTACGGCTAGCGCCAGGAGTATGCGTGTCGCAGCATACCCACATGAGACGCACTTAAGACGCCAAAATGCAAAAGTTGACCATTATATGCCTCAAAATTGTTATCTGGCACTATTTCGCTTAAAACGCCGCTGTTGGCCTTAAATTGCCTCTATGCAGGTCTGCAACACCAAGGAACTGGCTGAGGAGCTGGGCATCACGCAAGCTCGCATCAGTCAAATGAAGAGCCAGGGGCGGTTTGATGGCTGCTTCGCGGTGAACAGGAACAAGATCGAATGGGACAAGGAAGCAGCGGTCAAGGCGTACAGGGAAGGCAACCCACTGGCCAGCGTCAGTCCAACGCGTCGCAAATCAGAAGACCTTGAGATTCCGACATTCAATGAAAGTCGTGCGAAGTCTGAGCATTTTCGCGCTGAACTTGCTCGTCTTGATTTGGAGGTCAAAGAGGATCAGTTGGTGGAAGTGGCTCGTGTACAGCGGGAGGCTTTCACTGCTGCTCGTGCTGTACGGGATGCTCTGGGTAATATTCCTGACCGCGTCAGCAACCAGTTGGCTGCGGAGTCGGATCCGGTTGTCATCCACCAGACGCTGACCGAGGAGATCCGCAAGGCATTGGAGACGTTGACAAATGAGTTGTCAATAAACAGGTGAGACGTTGACAATGAAGGACGGCACTCTCGTTTACCGGCAAGCATTTCGCGACGGCCTCCGCCCCGACCCTGATCTGTCCGTGAGTCAATGGGCTGATTTGTACCGGATGTTGTCCAACAAGGCGAGCGCCGAACCTGGACCGTGGCGTACTGACAGGACTCCCTACCTCCGGGAGATTATGGACTGCATGTCTGCCAACTCCGCCGTTCAGAAGGTGGTGTTTATGGCTGGTGCGCAGCTTGGCAAGACAGAAGCGATCAACAACGTGGTGGGCTACATGATTGCCCATGCGCCTGGCCCAGCACTGTTTGTGCAGCCAACAATTGAGATGGCTAAAAGATTATCAAAACAGCGGCTTGATTCGCTGATTCATGAGACACCATGCCTTGCGGACAAGGTCGCCCCTGCTCGAAGCCGCGATTCAGGCAACACGATGTTTTCAAAGGAGTTCCCCGGTGGCATCCTGCTGCTCACGGGTGCCAACAGTGCTACGGGTTTACGGTCTGCTCCTTGTCGCTGGGTGCTTCTTGACGAAGTTGATGCTTTCCCGAGTGATGTGGACGGTGAAGGCGATCCTTGTGCATTGGCTGAACGTCGTGCGTCAACCTTTTCGCGTCGGAAGATCATCCTTACGTCCACGCCAACGGTAAAGGATACGAGCCGCATTGAGGCGGAATATCTGGCATCGGATCAGCGCCGATATTTTGTCCCGTGTCCACATTGCGATCACATGCAATGGCTGCAGTGGAAGAATCTGCAGTGGCGTGACGGTGATCCAAAGACTGCTGCGTATGTCTGCGAGGCTTGCGGGACGCACATACCAGAACATTACAAGAGCGAAATGCTGCGCAAAGGTGAATGGCGTGCGACTGCCACAAGCCAAGATGCAAGGACGGTTGGATTCCATTTGTCGTCCTTGTACTCGCCGCTTGGTTGGAAGAGTTGGGACGAGATTGTTGGTGAATTTTTACGTGCGAAGAACGACGCTCCTTTGTTGAAAACCTTTGTCAATACTGTCCTTGGCGAAACTTGGGAGGAAGAAACTGGGGCAAAACTTGGTGCCGATGGCCTTTCTGAGCGTGCCGAGTTCTATCCCGCCGGTGAAGTCCCGAAAGGTGCCTCGATCTTGACTGCCGGTATCGACGTACAGGACAACCGGGTTGCGATCGGACTTTATGCGTGGGGTGTTGGTGAGGAGTGCTGGCTGATCAGTCACACAGAGATTTACGGCGATCCAGCCGGACAGAAGTTGTGGGAACAAGTTGATGACCTTTTGTTAAGGGATTACCCGCATGCCGAAGGCGGAAGACTCAGGGTTTCGGCAATTGGTTGCGATTCTGGCGGTCACTTCACAAGCGAAGTGTATGCGTATGCCAGAGCCAGAAAGGGAAAGGGTGTATTTGCTTTGAAAGGACAGTCGGTGCGGAACAAACCGCCTATTGGGAAGCCTTCCAAAGTCGATATTAACTACAAAGGGCAAGTTTTGAAAAATTCAGCAGAGGTATTTCCTGTTGGTTCTGACACGATCAAATCGACGCTTTTTGGCAGATTGAAGCACAATGAACCTGGCGCTGGTTACATTCACTTTCACGCCGAGGCCGGTCAGGAGTACTTCAAGCAAATCACCTCAGAGCGTCAGGTTGTTCGTTACGTCAAGGGTTTCGCTGTTCGTGAATGGAAGAAAAAAGCGGGTGATCGCAACGAAGCATTGGATTGTTTTGTGTACAGCTATGCGGCGCTGCATTTCCTGTACATGCGGTTCAACAGAAACACGATTTTTGAGCAATTTGAGCGAATTATTGGCAAGGCTGTAAAAAAAGCAGATACAAGTGACGTATTGCCTGACAAGCCGATAGACTCACCATATCGGCCACCGCAAAGGCGGGTCAGGCGCAACAATCCTTCATTCGTGACGAGCTGGTGAGCATCCTTGTCCCGAACCTGATTTACGCGGGTGACACGGTCATTTTTGACGTGCCTGCGTTCAAGGATGCCATTGGAACCAATATTGACAGCGGCACCTACACGCTCACGTGGTACGCACGGACGAATACTGCAAGTGAAGGCACGACTGTTGTTGGCACTGCTGAAGGCACTGGTTGGCGCGTGACGGTGCCTGCTGCTACCACTACCAACTTCGATGCCGGCTTGTGGACTTGGCAAGCAATTGCCACCCACAGCACGCTGCAATACACCGCTGGTCGCGGCCAGTTCACCGTCAAGGCCACTGCCAAATACGCTGGCACGCCTGGTGCGTTTGATGATCGATCTCGCGCTGAGATTGACTTGTCTTATGTTGAGGCAGCCATTCGTACGCTCGCTCAAGGCGGAATGGTGCAGGAATATCAAATTGGCGGGCGTAGTCTGAAGCGGTACAAGATGACCGAATTGCTTCAATTGCGTGATGATCTCAAAAATGAGATTGCAATGGAGCGTAAGGCTGAGAAAATCCGTCAAGGTCTCGGCAATCCCGGTCTCGCCAAAGTGAGGTTCCGTTAATGGCGATCTTCGGTATCGGTCGCACCGGCGCGTTGCAGAAGCAACTGGCTGAAGCGCAGCAGAAGAATGGTTACCTAAAGCGTGCCTACGCCGCCGCTCAGAACAACCGCCTCACGTCTGACTGGATCAGTCAAGCGACCTCGGCTGACAGTGAGATCCGAGGCAGCATCAGGATGCTTCGCAATCGCGCCCGTCAACTGGTGCGTGATTCGGACTTTGCCAAAGCCGCTTTGCGTGCTGTTCGCAACAACGTGGTTGGCACTGGCATCAAGATGCAGGCTCAGGTACGCATGCAACGTGGTGGCCGCCTTGCTGATGAAATCAATCGTCGCATTGAAGATGAATTTGATCGCTGGACTTCAGCCAAGCGTTGTCACACCGGCGGCAAGCTGAGCTGGTATGACATCCAGCGGCTCAGCATCACCTCTGTCCTTGAGTCTGGTGAAGTCTTCATCCGCCTTGTCAAGCAGCCTTTTGGTGGCAGCAAAGTACCGCTCGGCCTTGAACTCATCGAGTCGGATCTTCTTGATGATGATTACAACGGCATCGAGAAAAACGGCAATGAAGTACGAATGGGCGTGGAGATTGACAAGTGGGGCAGACCGGTTGCCTATCACTTCTTTGATTATCACCCTGGCGATTACCAATTTGCTTACACCAGTTCGGCAATGAAGCGCCGCGTGCGCATTCCCGCTGAAGACATCATTCACCTGTATTTGATTGAGCGTCCCGGCCAGACCCGTGGTGTTAGCGCGTTTGCTACGGCGATTATGCGCCTGCGTAATTTGTCTGGCTATGAAGAGGCTGAGATTGTCGCCGCTCGTGCCAGCAGCAGCATGATGGCGTTTGTGAAGACACCGGATCAGGAACTGTTTGAAGATGGCACGTTTGATCAGGAGTCTGTCCTCGACTTCTCGCCCGGCAGCATCCGTCGACTGGCTCCTGGCGAAGAAATGCAATTCTTCACGCCCAATCGCCCTGATGATGCATTCACTCCTTTTGTGCAGCAAATGCTGCGAGCTGTGGCTGCTGGGATTGGCTGTTCTTACACGCAAGTCAGCTCGGATTTCTCTCAAAGCAACTACAGCTCTTCACGACTGGAACTGCTTGAAACAAGAACGCATTACAAAACACTCCAGCAGTATTTGATCGAAGCGTTGTGCGAAGAGGTTTATGAAAAGTGGCTGGAAATGGCTGTGATGGCTGGCGTTTTGGATTTGCCAAATTACGACAGTAATCCTGAACGTTATGAAGAAACCAAATGGATTGCACCTGCTGCTCAGTTTGTTGATCCGCAAAAAGAGGCTGCAGCGTACAAAGAAATGATCCGCTCAGGCATCATGACGCTCTCGCAGGTGATCGCTCTGCACGGCGGTGACTTTGAGGATCAAATGCGTCAACGTCAACATGAACTTGCTGTTGCTGATGAGTACGGCATTGTCCTTGATACCGACCCGTCCCAAGTTTCTAATAATGGTGTTTCTCAACCAGTTCCTTCTCCAGCAACTACAGAACCGGCACAACTGATGGAAGAACCTGATCTGGAGGACATTGACTAATGGCAAAAGTTGGTGACAAGATAATTGATTTGATGCCAACTGAAGGCATGAAGGCAGAAGCGCGTCGTTATCGCGCATGGAAGAAAGACGGTCGCCCAGGTGGCACTGATGTTGCTGCCACACGCGCTAGTCAGATTTTATCGGGTGAGGAACTTAGTCCTGACATTGTCGTGACAATGGCCGCTTGGTTCGCCCGCCATGAAGTGGACAAACAGGGCAAGGGCTTCCGTCCTGATGGTGAAGACTATCCTTCGCCAGGTCGCGTAGCATGGGCTGCATGGGGTGGCGATTCAGGTCAGACTTGGAGCGTCATGAAATCCAAAGCGATTAAAAAAGCACAGGACCGCACCATGGAACTGATTGATCCCATTGTTGATGAACGCCCCTATCCAAATGAACACGCCGCCCGCTTGAAGGAGCCTGGTCAGTACGACGCAATTCGTCGCGTCAATGATGAAGGTGGTCCTGGCATTGACTTTATTTATGGCATCAAAGACGGCAAGTCCGAGATTCAAGCCATTCGTTTTGACGCAAAACGTTTTACGCCTGCAGAAGCACGCAAATGGTTGAGTGATCACGACTTCAACCCAATCTCATTTGAAGAAGCAACAGGTGATCGCTCAGAGGATAAAATTGAAGAACGTGCGTATGACAATTCGCTGAAAGTTGGTGACTTTGTTGAATGGGACAGCAGTGGTGGAATGGCACGTGGCAAGATTAAAAAAGTTATCCGCGAAGGTATTGTTGAAATTCCAGATTCTTCTTTCACGCTCAATGGCAGTGAAAAGAATCCTGCTGCATTAATTCAAGTATATAAAAAAGGTGCAAATGGGTACGAAGCAAGTGATACTGTTGTTGGACATTACTTTTCAACTTTGAAAAAAATCCCGGCGCTGCGATTCCACGAAGACGAAGTATTGAAGCGTTCGCTCAGTACTGAGTTTCGCTCTGATGGCGCAGATCGCGTCTTGGAATTTCCGTTTGCCAGTGAAGCACCGGTTGAGCGTTATTACGGCATGGAAGTGCTGAACATGGATGTTAAGTCCATGGATCTGACACGTTTGAATGATGGTGCGCCGCTGTTGTATCAACATGATGCGGACAAAATTGTCGGTGTTGTACAGAAGGCATACATCAAAAACAAGCGTGCTTATGCACGCGTCAAACTCGCGAACAATGATCTTGGTCGCGAAATGCAAGGGTTGATCAAGGATGGAATCATCCGCAATGTCAGCTTCGGCTACAAGATCAACTCCATGGAAGCCGATGAGTCCACATCACCAGTGACTTATCGCGCTACCAGTTTCCAACCGTTTGAAATAAGCCTGGTCACTGTGCCGGCTGATAATTCGGTTGGAATTGGACGCTCTTTCTTCCATAATGAGAGCGTCGATACGGCCTCAGCCGTTCACAGTCAACCCAACGGAGTTACAACCGTGGATCAAAACCTCAATGTTGAGGCTATCCGCGCTGAGGCCGCTCAGGCCAAGGCTAAGGAAATGGCCGACATGATTGCTCTTGGTCAGCGCACCAAGAACATTGAAATGGCTCAGGAGTTCATTGCCAACTCCCGCAGCCTTGACGAGCTTCGTTCTGCCCTTCTGGAAAAGATGGGTGTGGAAGAGAAGCCCCTGAATCCCAAGGATGCCGAGATTGGCATGTCGGATAAAGAGAAGCGTGACTTCTCCTTCATCCGTGCCATCAACGCTATGGCTCACCCCAATAGCAAAGAGGCACAACGCGCTGCTGCTTTTGAACTGGAAGTCAGCCGTGCTGCTCAAGAGAAGAGCGGTAAGGAAGCTCGCGGCATCCTGATCCCTGCTGATGTGCTGGGTTATGGCCGTCGTGACCTGACCGTGGGTTCTGCGACCGGTGGTGGTGATCTGGTTGCCACTGACCTGATGAGCGACAGTTTCATCGATCTGCTTCGCAAAGCTCTTGTGCTGCAGACCGCTGGCGCGACCATCATGACCGGCCTGCAAGGCATGGTTGCTCTGCCCCGTCAAAGCGGTGGTGCGACTGTGTATCACGTGGCTGAATCTGGCTCCGTGACCGAATCGCAGCTCAGCGTTGATCAGGTGACGATGCAGCCCCGCACCCTGGGCGCTCTGACCGATTACTCCCGTCGTCTGCTGCTTCAATCCAGCGTTGACGTTGAGAATCTGATTCGTCGTGATCTGGCTCAGCAAATCGCCATCGAAGTTGAAAACCAAACCATCAACGGTACTGGTGCTTCTTCGTATCCGCTGGGCTTCCTGAACGTGACCGGTATCAACACTGAGTCCGGCTATACCACGTTCTCTGATTACGTGAATGCTGAAGCCTCTCTCAGCACCTCCAACGCGCTGATGGGCAGCCTCGGTTATCTGATGAACTCCGCTCTGCGCGGTACTTTGAAGACCACCGAGAAGTCGGCAACTGGCACCAACGCCAACTTCATCTACGAAGCCAATAACACCATCAACGGTTATCCGGCTTATGTGTCCAACTCCATGCCGAACAACACTGCGGTGTTTGCTAACTTCAGCGACATCCTGATCGGCTTCTGGAGCGGTCTGGACATCATGGTTGATCCCTACACCGGTTCCACCTCTGGCACCGTGCGTGTGGTGGCCATGCAGGACTATGACGTGGCCGTGCGTCACCCTGAGTCCATCTGCAAGATCTCCTGATGATTGCGGAGCGGGCAATGCGCATTCAGATTCTTCAGAACACCATCGTTGATCTCAAAGAGGTAAAAGTTGGTGATTTTGTTGAAACCGATCACAAATCAGCTTTGCTGTTGATCGGAATTCAGAAAGCCATTCCCGCTCCCATCATTGAGGAAGTTGTTGTAACGGCTGACGACGAGTCAGTTTCTGTTCAAAGCAAACCCGCTCTCAAACGGAGAAAGACCAATGCTTCACAATCTTGGGTCGAAGACCACTCTGATTCGCCTGCATGACAACGCTGTCGTGACGGCCACTGGTGCTGGCACTCCCGCTTATGTGGACCTGCAAGGCACCAACGATTTTGAAGGCGACATTGCTTTCATTATCTCTTCTGCCGCTGCTGGTGCTGGCGTCACCCTGACCGCCAAACTTCAGCACTCTGATACCACCACTTCTGGTGATTTTGTTGACATCAGTGGCGGTGGCTTCACTGCTGCTGCTGCCAACACCGCCTTCCGCGAGAAGATCTACCTGAACAGTAACGACCTCAAGCGTTATGTTCGCGTGTACTTCACCGTAACTGGTGGCACTGGTAGTGGCGCTGTTGCAGTGCTTGGCCTTGCTTCTAAGAAGTACGGCAACTGATCCTGATGGCGTTTCCAGAACTGCCAGATGCATTCCTTGCTGAGTTTGGCATTACCTGCCAAATCGGTGCTGGTACTGCGTTTCTTGGCATTCTGGATTCGCCTGTGGATGTGATCGCGGGCGGTATGGCATTGTCTCGGGAGTACTTGCTTACGGCAAAGACTTCTGATGTCAGCACTGCCGCTCGCGGCACTTCAATTACTGTTGATTCCGCGTCTTACACCGTGCGTGAGAATCGTCCTGTTGATGACGGTGTGTTTTCGGAACTACTGTTGAGCAAAGTTTGACTTTGAGGTCATGAGTAGCATCTTCAAAGTCAACAGCAGAGCGAATTGGGCAGCATTAAATCCTGTCTTGATGGACGGTGAAGCCGCTGTTGAATCGCAGACTAATAATCTGAAGATTGGAAACGGAAAATCGACGTGGAGTCAACTGCCGTATTTTTCAGCGCCTGGATATTGGGGTTCGTTCTGGGATGAGACTTCTCAAACGGCAACTGCAAATACGCCAACTTCTGTTTATTTGCGTTCAGAAGATTCAAGCAGTCGCGGCATTCATATTGCTTCTCAGAACAGAATCACCTTTGATTACGCTGGTGTTTATAGCCTGACTTTTTCGATTCAGTTCAGCAATACGAACGAGCAAATCCACGATGTCAATGTCTGGCTGCGCAAAAACGACAGTGGCGCCAGTGGTGACGTCGCTGCCAGTGACAGCAAATTCAGCATTATCGCTAAGCATGGTGGCGTCGACGGCAATGTGATTGGCACAGTGAATTTTGTCTTGCCACTTGTCGCGGGTGATTACTTGGAATTGATGTGGGCAACATCAAATGCCGCCGCCTACATTCACGCCGAGGCCGCAGCTAGTAGCCCCTTTGCTCATCCGAGCATTCCTGGCGTGATTTGTACTGTTGTCCAAGTTGCTTCTGCCTGATCATGGCTGACACACGCCGCGAATTGATCCTTGCTCGCATTGCAAGCAATCTGAGCAGCATTAGTGGTGCAACGGTCTACCGCAGCCGTGTGGAGCCTTTGGCACGCGGAGAGGTGCCTGCTGTCATCGTGGAACCAGTCAACGATCAACCGATTGACACCAACTTTTACGACAAGTTGGATTGGACGATGCGGGTCAGGATTACCACCCTTGTTCGTGCTGCCATCCCTGACGATGACTCAGATACCTACACGCAGCAGGTTCATCAAAAATTGATGGCTGATCAAACTGTCAATGGTTATGCGCTTGACTTGACACCTGATCGCACTGACTTCAGTCTTTATGAAGCTGATATGCCTTTGGGTATCATTAGCCAAGACTTTCTTGTGCGGTATCGCACGAGCAGGACTTCATTAACTAGCGCCTAACATCATGGCTAAGATTGAATGGGAAGTTCCCAATCCCGGAGTGGGCGGCAGTTACTTGTTTGACCCCAAGTCTGGGAAGCTTACACTGATCACAGAAACCGCCGCTCCTACCACCGATGGCACTGACTCGGAAGAAGTTTCTAATCGCGAAGATTGAGTCAACCTACGGGACTGACCCTAGTCCTGTCGGTGGTTCTGACGCGGTTCAAGTTACTAACCTTGAAGTAACTCCGATTGAGTCGGACAACGTTCAAGCGGCCACTTATCAAGGTTTTCTTGGTAACCCTACCCGTGGCACCTTGGTTGCCAACAAGCGCGTCAGCGTGACTTTTGATGTTGAGTTGGCTGGTTCTGGTACTGCTGGCACCGCCCCTGCTTTCGGTCCACTGTTGAAGGCTTGTGGATTGAGCGAGACCCTGGTGACCAGCACTTCGGCCACATATGCCCCGGTGAGCAGCAGCTTCAGCTCCGCCACGATCTATTGCTTCTACGACGGCACTCGCCATAAGATCACCGGCGCACGCGGCACCGTGAGTTTTAACCTGACCGCTGGTCAGTTTGCTGTTGCTAGCTTCCAGTTCATCGGCATTTACAACGCCCCTGACGGCACTGCCCTGTCTGGCTCCTTCACCGTTGCCAACCAGGCTGCTGCCATCGAGGTCAACGATACCAACATGACCACGGCCACCTTCCATGGTGTGACCTCGGCTCGTGTTGAATCCTTCAACCTGGCACTCAATAACGATCTTCTGTACAAGGAGACCGCTAGCTCCCAAGAAGTGCTGATTACCAACCGCGCCCCTGGTGGTACGGCTGTGATCGAGGCTCCTGCTGTTGGCACCACCGACTACTTCGCCAAGGCGGTTGCTACTGCCACTGCTGCCACCAGCATGGTGCTGGGTTCTACTGGCGGTAACATCGTCACGCTGAACGCAGCGCAGACAGACATTACCGGTTGCAGCTACGCTGATACTAACGGCGTAATCGCGCTGTCCATGCCGTTCCTGGCTCTGCCTACCACGGCTGGTAACAACGAAATGTCGTTGGTATTCACCTGATTCCTGTTCATGGCATTCGTCCTCAAGAAGACTGCTTCCTACAAATGGGAAGTCAAAGTCGAGATCCCCGTTGATGGGAATCGCTTCGAATCTCAAACGTTCGAGGCAGTCTTCAAGAAGATCAGTCGTTCGGCCTTCAATGCTCTTGTTGAGAAGGGTGATGATGCCCTGCTTGATGGGATCCTTGAAGGCTGGGATGGCGTTAATGATGAGACTGGCAAGCCGGTTCCTTTTACTGAAAAGAACAAGAAGGAGCTGTGTGACGATCCCTACGTCATGAAGGCTTTGATTCAGGCATATGCCGATAGCGTCACTGGGGCGCCGGCAAAAAACTAAAAGCCGCCGCTGAGTACTGGGCGAAAGGCGGCGTTGTAGATGAACGTGAGGCCGATCTGAAGGCTCTTGGCGCAAGCGAGGAGCAAATTGCCGCTGTACGTCTGCAAACTGTTCAACAGGACTGTGAGATTTGGGAGGAAAACTGGGAGGTTGTATTGATGTTCATCCGCATGTCGACGCAATGGCATACAAGCATGGCTGGATTGACAGGACTGATCTACCCGAGTTTGGAATGGCTCTGTAAGCTGTATTCAGTCAAGGATCCTGTTGCCATCTTTGAAGGCGTACAGGTGATGGAAATGGCTGCCCTAGCCGTTCTGAACAGCAAACGCAAATGAGCCAAACCACTGAGCTGCTGCTGAGGATCAAGCAACAGGGCGGTGAGCAGCTCACGCGGTTGTCTGGTAGCTTCAAAAATCTGGGACAACAAGCTGCGGCTACAAATGTCAATTTCAAAGAAGTATCTGATGAATTGAGAAAGATTCAGCAGACTTCTGCAAACAGCATTAATAATCTCAAAGGCTATGCAAATGCATGGCGCGAGATTGCAAATAGCGTTGAGATTGGAACTGCTGAATTCAAGCAAGCAAACGCTGAGGCGGCAAAGCTTGAAGCGCAACTGAAAAAAGTTCAACCTGGCGGTCGTGGGCGTCTTGCCGCTGGCGCACAGATTGCAGGGACGATTGCTGGTGCTGGCGTGTTTGGCGGCTTTGAAGGGGCTGCCGGCGCTGGTATTGGCGCTGTTGTTGGCGGTGGTGTTCCGGGTGCCATTGTTGGTGGTGCGATTGGCGCACAAGTTGGTCAAGCACGTCAAGCATTGAGCGGCCTTGCAACCTATACGGCTGAGATTGAAAAACAACGCATGGCCTTGCGTTTGGTTACTGAAGATATTGGTTCATATCAAGAAGGCTTGTCATTTGTTGACAGCACAAGCCGTCAACTTGCCATTCCTCAAGAATTAATTACAAAACAATTCACGCAATTATCTGCTTCAGTTATTGGTGCTGGTGGAAATATCAAGGATGCGGAAAAAGCATTTCTTGGTATTGCCGCTGGCATTCGCGGTACTGGTGGCAGCTTGCAAGATATGGAGGCTGCACTTCGCGCTACGGCTCAGGTCTTCAGCAAGGGCAAGGTCAGCGCCGAAGAACTTCGTCAGCAGATTGGCGAGCGTTTGCCGGGTGCATTTACCCTGTTTGCCAAATCAGTTGGCATGACACCGCAAGAGCTGGACAAGGCTCTTGAAGACGGCAAAGTTTCGCTGCAAGACTTTCAAAAGTTTGCGGAAGAATTGTTCAAACGTTATGGCAAGAGTGCAGAAATTATTGCGCAAGGACCGCAATCTGCCGGCGATCGTTTACAGGCTTCCTTGTCACGTTTGAGTGAAAGTGTTGGTCGATTGCTTGCTCCAATTGGCTCAGCATTTCAAAGTATTTTTGCAGATATTGTTGCTGCAATTGATCGTGCTGTTCGCGCTCTTGCCCGTTTCATGGGCATGAAGTTTTACGATCCTGCGCGGATCACGGAATTAAAAGGTGACATCTCTCGCATTCGAAAAGAAATTGAAACGCTTGGTCCAACCGATGCTCGTGGTCGCGCTGGCCGTGAACAATTAATTCGTCAGCGGGTTGCAGAACTAACTCAACTTGAAGGTTTGCGTCCCAAGGGTGGTGCTACACCATTGCCGCCCAGTAATTTGCCCGGCATTTCTTCTGAATCAAATTCAAAGGCAGATAAAGCTGCAGAACGCGAAGCCAAACGTCAAGCACGTTTACTTGATCAACGCATTGAACTCACGCGTAAAGCAGGTGAATTAGAGCGTCAATTAAATTATAAAATTGGTGAAACTGTTGACGCTTTGCAAATGCTTGGCGCAACTGCCTGGGAGAAAATTGAAAATAAATATACAAAATCTGTTATTGAAGCAGGAAAGCAAACCGATGATCTTGCTGTCAAAGTTTTCAATCTTGCAAAGCAAGCGGCTGAGGCTGGCGGCAATTTAAATGAAGGTCCACTTGTGCAAGGTATTGTTCAACTTGAGCAGGCTTCAATTGATCTTGCAACAGGTGAAGCGGCACAGAGCATGTCGGATTGGTTTACTTCAACTGAAGAAGGATTCAGGAGTATCACTGAGAAGGTTTACGAAAATGCTCGTGCAATGCAGTACAACGCTGACATCATGGGTGGCTTGAAGGATGGCCTCATCAGCTATGCCGATAACGTTGGCACTGTTCGTGAAGCGTTTGCCAGTCTTGCCAATCAGGGCATCAAGGGAGTTGAAAATTCCATCTTCGATCTGATGACAACTGGCACCACCAACTACCAAGCTTTTGCTGCTGAGATCCTAAATCAAACAGCGCGAATGATTATTCAGCAATACATACTGAAAACCATCATGTCGGCACTTGGTTTCTTGGGTGGTCCCAGTGCCTCTGCCGTAGCACCCCTATCAGGTGTTTCTCAATTCAATATGAATGCCGCATCATTCAATCCGCTTGCCTTTACTGGCGGTTTCAAGTTTGCAATGGGTGGAATCATGACGCCTGAAGGTCCAATGAAACTTCGTCGTTATGCGGCCGGCGGTATTGCAACCGGTCCACAACTGGCCATGTACGGCGAAGGCAGCCGTCCTGAAGCTTATGTTCCCCTGCCCGATGGTCGTAGCATCCCGGTGCGCATGCAGGGCGGTTCAGACCGTGGCGTGAATGTGGTTGTCAATGTTGATACCTCTGGAACTCGTGCGCAAGGTAATGATCAGCAAGCAACTAGATTTGGTGAGCAAATTGGTGCTGCTGTTCGAGCACAGATCATCAAAGAGAAGCGTCCTGGAGGCTTGCTCGCATAATGGCTACTTTTGATGACACCACGCTTGGCGTTGCAACAGGCGAATCAACTCCCGATTATGGTGCGCAGCGTGTCAGTCAACCGATCACTCGTACCGTTCAATTTGGTGATGGCTACCAGCAAAGGCTGCAGTTTGGCTTGAACCAGAATCCACGCAAATGGGAGCTGAAGTGGACGGCAAAAACCAACAGCGTTTCCGATGCAATTGAAAGCTTCTTTGATGCCAGAAAAGGCACTGAAAGCTTTGACTGGACACCGCTTGATGAGGCCACTGCTTTGAAATGGGTGTGCCGCAGTTGGAATCGAACTTTTGATTATCCCAACATCAATACGATTACAGCCACCTTTGAGCAGGTATTTGAACCGTAATGTCAATACCAGTTTCCGAGTTACAAAAAGTCAGCCCCAGTTTCATTATTGAACTCTTTGAGCTGCAACTTGTTACTGCATTGCATGGCAGCAATACGGTCTATCGTTTTCACGCTGGCGCCAACATGAACGCCAATGGCGAACTTGTTTGGAATAGCAATAACTATCAACGCTTTCCTGTTGAGGCCACTGGTTTTGAATACACAGGCAACGGCCAACTTCCACGCCCCACAATTCGCATCAGTAACCTACTAGGTACAATTACCTCCATCTTGTTGACTGTCAATGCGACAACCGCCGGCAATGACTTGACTGGAGCAACACTGACGCGCATTAGGACAATGGCGCGTTACATCGATGCCGTCAATTTCACCGGTGGCGTCAATCCCTACGGCACACCAGATCCCACCAGTGAATTTCCACGTGAGATCTACAAAGTCGCTCGGAAGGTGGCCGAGAACAGGGATATGGTCGAGTTTGAACTTGCCGCCTCGTTTGACCTTCAAGGTATCAAGGCACCAAAACGTCAATGCATCAGCAGCATTTGTCAATGGGTATATCGCTCAACCGAATGCGGCTACACCGGCAGTAACTACTGGGATGCGAATGACAACGTGGTTGGCACGCTCGGTGCTGATGTCTGCGGCAAACGCCTTAGCAGTTGCAAATTGCGATTCGGTGATACATCTGAGTTACCGTTTGGATCATTCCCAGGTATTGGCACGTACGTCTCATGAGCTGGAAAGACGACGCTCTCAAGCACGCGCAAGCTGAAGACCCCAAAGAGTGCTGCGGTCTTGTTGTTGTTGTCAAAGGTCGGAAGAAGTATTGGCCATGTAACAACCTGTCGGTTGACGGCAATCAATTCATTCTTGATCCAGATGATTGGATCAAAGCCGAAGACGCCGGCGAGATTGTTGCCATTGTTCACAGCCACACCTGGCTGCCGCCTGAGCCGAGTCAGGCCGATCTACTTGGCATCGAGAAAAGCGGTCTGCCGTGGTACATCGTCAATCCCAAGACAGAGGCATGGAGTCCAGAGATCAAACCAAGCGGTTTCAAGGCGCCTCTGATTGGCCGTGAATGGGTTTGGGCGGTAAGTGACTGTTGGACCCTTGTGCGTGATTGGTACGGGGAGAACGGTATCAACTTGCCTGATTGGGACCGTCCGATCACGTATGAAAAGTTTGAGGAGCAGCCGTTATTCGATCAGTTTTGGAAAGATGCTGGCTTTTATCAGTTGGATGATGAAGAGCCGCTGCAGTTTGGTGATGGCCTGTTGATGGGCATTGAAGGCAGCGGTCTCAACCACTGTGGTGTCTATCTTGGTGATCAAACAATCCTGCATCACATCAAGGGACGCTTGAGCAGCCGTGATTTATACGGTGGTTGGCTTTTGAAATGCACTGGCAGGAGGCTGCGGCACAAGGAAGCATCTATCCTTGGGTAAATAGAAGCAAGGTCGATGCTGCGTGAAATTCGAGTCTATGGACGCCTTGCCAAGCTTTTGAAGCGGCGCGTGTTCAAAGCTGAAATCAGCAATGTCAAGGAGGCAATTCGCTTTCTGATTGCTAATTTTCCTTGGCTGGAAAAAGAAATTGCGCAGGGTCACTATCACGTGTCAGTTGGTGAGCAAACACTTGGCCAGGATGAACTTGACTGTCCAGTTGGTGTACTGTCGCCGCTTTGTATCGTTCCAGTTTTTGCTGGTGCTGGTGCTGTTGGACGCGTCATTGCTGGCGCTGCACTTCTTGTTGCATCATTTGCAATTCCTGGTTTCGCCGCATGGGCAGGACCAACTGCTTTCGGCCTGATCACTGGCATCGGCGCAAGTTTGGTCTTGGGTGGTGTTGCGCAGTTATTGACGCCCACACCAAACATTGCCTCAATGGGTGCGGGCAATGTTGGAAATTATTCTTCAACAACTCGGGATACTGAGCTGGATCCACAGAAGTCCTACAGTTTCAGTGGCATTCAAAACACCAGCTCACAAGGAACACCAGTCCCGATTTGCTACGGCGAGGTCATCACTGGTTCCGTTGTGATCTCTGTTGGTATTGACACTGTTCAGGTGGAAGCATGACCAAAATCATTCGCGGTGCTGGCGGTGGTGGCGGTCAGCAATCTCAACCTCAACAGACTGTTGTTTATCAAACAGTTGTTGCACCAACACGCACGCCTGTTCGCGATGCTGACAGCCTTGCGTCAAAACAATTTGCGACCTTTGTTGATCTCCTGAGTGAAGGAGAGATTGAAGGCTTTCCTTCCGCACGGGCGTATACACGTGGTACTGATGATTACAACAAAGCATTATTGAAGGATGTCTATCTCAACGGCACGCCTGTATTGCGCTCTGGCGCTGATATAGCCAATCTTCAATCCACGGATTACAACTTCACGGGAATTACAACAGAGCCGCGTTACGGCACACAAAACCAAAGTTACATTGCCGGCTTTTCTGACACTGAAAATGAAGTAAGCGTCAACTCAACAGTTACCGCTGCGACGCCAATTACCCGCACAATCAGCGATACTGATGTCGATGCAGTACGCGTGACAATCACTGTTCCACGACTTGAACGGTACACAACAGAAGGTGATGTTTACGGCACTAGCATCAATCTTCAAATTAGAGTTCAGTACAACGGCGGTGGCTATACAACCGTTATTGATGACACGATCAATGGCCGCACGGCTGATCAGTACCAGAAGGATTACAAAGTCAGCATTAGCGGCGCATTTCCAGTTGATATTCGTGTTGTTCGTATTACCGCAGATAGTACTGATTCAAATTTGATCAATCAATTTGTTTGGTCGAGTTATACCGAAATCATTGAAGAGAAACTGCGTTACCCGAATAGCGCATTGTTTGCAATGCGTTTTAGCGCAGAGCAGTTCAACAGCATCCCTTCGCGTTCGTATCGCATTCGCGGCATTAAAGTTGCGATTCCAAGCAACGCCACGGTTGATTCTAGTAATGGAAGATTGACGTATTCAGGAACTTGGGATGGAACTTTTGGCTCAGCTAAATGGACAACCGATCCTGCTTGGATTCTTTGGGATTTATTGACGAGTAAAAGATACGGATTTGGCGATCACATCAGCAGCAGCAATCTCGATAAGTGGAGCTTTTTTGCCGCTTCCCAATACGCAAGTGAGCTTGTTGATGATGGCTTTGGTGGAACCGAGCCTCGTTTCTCCTGTAATGCCCTGATCCAGAATCAAGATGAAGCATTCAAGCTGATTAATGATCTTTGCTCGGTGATGCGCGTGATGCCGTATTGGTCGGCAGGATCGCTCACCATCAGTCAAGACAAGCCAACAGATGCCAGCTATGTCTTCACGCTGGCCAATGTTGATCCTGAGCAAGGATTTGTTTACAGCGGCTCAGATCTGAAGACGCGCCATACCGTTGCCATTGTCAGTTACTTGGATCTTGAAACTCAGGATCTGGCGTACGAAACCGTTGAGGATCAAACTGGTATTTCTAAGTACGGCGTTGTCAAAACTGAGGTCAAAGCATTTGCCTGTACATCACGTGGTCAGGCTGCACGTCTTGGTGAATGGCTCCTGTATTCCGAGCAGAACGAATCTGAGGTTGTCACCTTCTCGACCAGCATTGACGCTGGCGTGATCGTTCGCCCCGGTCAGGTTATTGAGGTCTCTGATCCTGTACGAGCCGGTCTTCGTCGCGGTGGTCGCATCAGAAGTGCAACGACAACAACGATCACCGTTGACGATACGACCAACACCAGCCTGCCCACGACTGGCAGCCCCACGATCTCCGTTGTAATGCCTGATGGTTCGATTGAGACCAAGGCTATCAGCAGCATTTCTGGTGCTGTAATCACTGTCAGTTCGGCATTTAGCGTTGCTCCAAATGCCAACAGTGTTTGGGTAATTCAAAACAGCAGTGTTGAGAATTCGCAATGGCGTGTTCTATCAATTGCCGAGAAAGATGAGTGCAAATATGAAATTAGCGCACTTGCTTACAACAGCACAAAATACGATTACGTAGAACGTGGCTTCAAACTGCAAGAACGCAATATCTCGCAACTTAATCAACCTCCCGAATCGCCAACTGGTTTAGTTGCTTCCGAAGCTTTTTATGAATCAAACGGAAAGGCAAATGTCAAGTTGATTGTTAGTTGGAAGCCAGTCGTTGGTGTTACTAACTATCAAGTGCAATGGCGCCAACAAAATGGAAACTGGACGTCTGTGGTTGTACCACGTCCTGATTACGAAATTCTTGATATTGTTGCCGATAAATATGATATTCGTGTTTATGCATTAAATTCCACCAATATTCCATCTGTTAGCCCTGCAAGCATCAATGTTGCAACAATTGGCAAAACTGCCGTTCCCGGCAATGTTCAAAATCTAACATTTGAAGCTATCAACAATAATTCTGGTCGATTGCGGTGGGACGAAACGGTTGATCTTGATGTGAAAGTGGGTGGCAAAGTCTACATTCGTCACAGTAACTTGACTGATGGATCCGCCACTTGGAGCAATAGTATTGATTTAATTCCAGCAAAATCAGGTTCGCAAACAGAGGCAATTATTCCTCTAATTAAAGGCGAAGTGTTGGTCAAATTTGAGGATGATGGTGGACGCCAAAGCGCCAATGAAACTAGTGTCATCATTGATCTGCCTGACACCATTGCGCCTCTGACAATTCAGACGCGTCGAGAAGATCAAGATGTGCCTCCATTCCAGGGAACAAAATTAGATGTCTTTTATAGCGATGAATTTGATGCTTTAACTCTAGAAGGTACAACCTTATTTGATTCAGTCACCGATGTTGACGCGTTGCCCACTTTTGACATCATGGGCAATGTTGACTCCGCAGGTTCATATACATTTACAAACACGCTTGATCTTGGAAATATATTCTCCGTTGATTTGCGTCGTTATTTTGTAACTCGCGGTTATTATCCATCTGATCTCGTTGATTCGCGTAGTAATACAGTCGATGATTGGCCGGATTGGGATGGCGCCATCACCGATCACGTCAATGCCAAATTGATGCTTCGATCAACAAATGATGACCCAACTGGCACGCCAACTTGGGGATCATGGCAAGAGTTTGTCAATGGTGCATTCCGTGGACGCGGTTTCCAGTTCCGTGCTGATCTGATCAGCAATTCAATTGATCAAAATATCCTTGTGGATGAATTGGGTTACGACGCCACTTTCCAGCGCCGTACGGAAAATAGTAATGGAGCAATCAGCAGCGGAGCTGGCGCCAAAGCAATCACCTTTACCAATGCTTTCTGGACTGGAACAGCAAGCCTTGGTGGAGTCAATGCTTATCTTCCCAGCATTGGCATTACTGCTCAGAACATGGGAACAGGAGATTATTTCGAGGTGACCAGTATCAGTGGCACTGGTTTTACCGTCACGTTCAAAAACTCGGCTGGAACTGCGGTTAGCCGTAACTTCAACTGGAATGCAGTTGGCTATGGCCGAGGCGGCTAAAGTTAGACAAACCCTGTCTTGAAGCGGGCTAGCTCATGGCTCAGCACGATTACGTCATTTCGAACGGTACTGGTTCGGCTGTTCGTTCAGATCTCAACAACGCACTTGCTGCCATTGTTAGCCAGAACAGTGGTTCAACTGCTCCCAGCCCCACTTACGCCTATCAGTTGTGGGCGGACACCAGCACCAACTTGCTGAAGCTGCGTAATGGTGCCAACAGTGCATGGATCACAGTCGGTGATCTGACTGCTGCCAACCTTGGCCTTGCGGCGCTGGCCAGCCCGACTTTCACCGGCACCGTCACAATCCCGACGGCAACAATCTCCACTGGTGCTGGCATCCCACTGGGCAGTGCGGCCAGCCCGACCATTTACTTCACCGGCGACACCAACACCGGCATTTACAGCCCAGGGGCTGACCAGTTTGCAATCACGACCGGCGGAACTGGTCGCCTGGTTATTGACTCGTCGGGCCGTCTAGGTCTGGGGACTAGTAGCCCTAGTAATCGGCTAGACGTACGCAGCACAAGCACACCAATTCAATCGTATTTTGACGGCGCAGATCTTATAAATACGAACGCCAATAATGTAACGCTAAAACTTCGGGACATTACATACGCTAGTGGCACTGGAAGTTCCAACACTTTAATAAGCTGGACTGATTCAAATGATGTTCAAAATGCTTACATTGGCGTTATTCATAATTCTTATTACAATGCCAATGGTTCTTTGGTATTTGGCACTAGTTCTGGCGGAACTGTATCAGAGCGACTTCGCATAACTTCGGCGGGGCTTGTAGGGATTGGCTCTAATGCGCCAGGCAATAAATTGGTTGCCAACACAACCGCTCTTACTTCCTCATTTGACGGAATAGTTTTACAAAATAATAGTACGCCAACGTCTTTTGGTTTGTATTTTGCTGGATCAAGTTACAGCTATGGCACGGCAACTTCGGCGGGTGATGCTTGGCTGTATTCCAGCACCCAGCCTATTTCCATCATGGCTGATGGAGCATCCTCAACAATTAAGTTTTCAACTGGTGCAGGTGGCCCTGAAAGAGGCCGGTGGGATTCAAGCGGTAGATTTTTAGTTGGCACGTCTTCTGTGTATTCAGATAGTGCTGAACTTCTGGAAGTTTATAAATCCGCTGGAACAAACAGGAGCTGGACTACTTCGCCTAGTCTTAGCAACGATGACGAAGCCGCTTGGGGTTGTATTGGTGGCGTAAGTGGATCAAGCCTAAGGCAAATCAAGGTAGGCGTGTATAAACACAGCGGTATTGCCTCGCCGTGTGCATTTATGTTGATGCAGGCAGTAAATGCCGATTCGTATTATTACTGGACAGACAATACGTCGATGTTCCGCATTTCAACACTTGCCTCCAACATTGGCACAACCGGGGGAACTGTTGTTGGAACTCAAACTTCCGACGAAAGAATTAAAAACATTATTGGTCCTGTTGAATACGGGCTTGAAACGGTAAAACAAATCGATCCTGTTAGGTACTCATTAAAGGCTGATCCAGAGACCGAGAAGCTTGGTTTTATTGCTCAACAAGTTGCTCCTTTGGTTCCTCAGGCCATTTATGACACCAACGAGCCCATTGAAGGTGAGCCAGAAGGTGCTCCCACCAAGCTGGGCATGGAGTACGTTGCGCTGATTCCAGTGCTGGTAAATGCCATCAAGGAGCTATCGGCTGAGGTGGATGCACTCAAAGCTCAACTTCAAGCCCAGTAGTCCTACTCGCTAGTCGCCTTGGCACAATGATGCGCTCCTTCTCCGAACTCACTAAGGATTTCGATCCTGAGCGTAGGGAGCGCATTGAACAACGCAAGGCGGAGATCCGGCAGTGCCTCCACTTGCCACCCCACCTAAACTCCACTCACGGTCCTATTCACCATGCCCAGCGCTACCCCTAGCACCACGTTCACCTGGCGGATCGCCAACCTCGAAAGGGAGACAGCCGACGGATTCGTACTGACGGCGCACTGGACGCTCTCGGCTGAAGATGGCACCTATGCCAGCTCGGCCTATGGGTCCGTCGGCTTCGAGCGCCCTGACAAGCTGATCCCCTATGCGGATCTCACTGAGGACATGGTGATCGGTTGGGTGAAGGACAACTTCGGCGCTGAGAAGGTGACCGAGATTGAAGGCGCCCTGCAGCACCAGCTCGATGAGCAGCGGCATCCGACTCAGGCCGCTGGTGTGCCATGGCAGTGAAGTCCAAGACGGGCGTTAAAGCTATTCAACACGTCCCGGCAAAACCTAAAAAAACTAGACAGGGAAATGGAAAACATTCTCTAGCTAATCACGGTCGTAAATTGACTCGTGGGCAGGGAAGGTAAGATCTAGAGGTACTTGCTGTTGGGCGATGGCTGACGGCGGATTCTGGCGTGGTGTAAAACAAGAAACCGTCGCGGGCATTGGTGTTGCAGCCACAGTTGCTGTTGCATCTGGCATTTTTTACTTGGTGTACACGGTGCCAACCAAACTTGATGATGTACTTCAAAATCAAATCAAATTTGAAGAAAAGCTTGGAAAAATCGAAGATCGTATCCTTGATCACGAGCAACGGTTGATCAAGTTGGAGATCAAGCAATAAGCTGGTAGTAGACAATCGTCTTTTATGGATCCCACCACCGCTGCTGCCATCGCCATTGCCGTGGCTGCCATTTCTGAAGCACTCAGCTTGTATCCAAAGATCCGCGCAAACGGAATCATCCAACTGATCCTGATGGTGGCACGGACGCTTTTCCCAAAGCGTTGATGGCGTCAAGAGTTACGGCGATTCACAATCGAAACTTCAAATTGATCCAAGGAGGTCGTCGTGACTCAGAACCGCCTTCGCCTTGTTGACCTATTCAAGTATTACAAGGAACTGCCGCATCAAACGGCAGCCATCTTTGAATTAGAAACTGCCTTATTAAAGGCATCTCCAGGAATCTTGAATCGCGATCAGCAGTGGTTCAAGACCTGGAGTCAAGCTGGTAAACAAGATTCATTTGAAAATAACTGGGATGATGTCTGTGCTGCTGCCAAGAAGGCTGGTGCAAAATTCCCTGAACTTGTTGCTGCACAATGGGCGCTGGAATCAGGCTATGGCAAACACGTATCAGGCGAACACAATTATTTTGGCCTGAAAGGCACTGGCACAACGCGCAATACCAAGGAATATATCAACGGCAGGTGGATCACAATTCAAGATACATTTCTTGATTTCCCAGATCTTGAAACTTGCGTTCATTACTTGGTTGAACGTTGGTACAAGGATTATCACGTTTATAAAGGTTGCAATAATGCTGCTGATCGTGATCAGGCTGCACAGTGGTTGGTGAAGGATGGATATTGTACTGATCCAACGTACGCAAATAAATTAATCAAACTGATGAATGAACACGTGCAGGGAAAACCTGTTGCTGAAAAATTCACACCTGATAAGCCATTCAATTTCAAGGTGACACCAAACATCACCTACGGCGAGCTGGCATTGTTTGATGAAAAGCGCCGTTTCCAGGTGCAAGCACAGTGCGATACCGCAATTGAATTGTGCAAATACCTAGAGAAGGTGCGCAGTCATTTTGGCAACAAGCCGATTGTGATCACCTCTGGGTATAGGCCACCTGCCGTTAATAAATCCGTTGGCGGTGCAAGCAACAGCGAGCATCTGTACAACATGACTGGCGTTGGTGCTGTTGATTTTTACGTCAAGGACGTGGACATCTACGAAGTACAAGAGTATTGTGATCAAACCTGGCCGTACTCAGTGGGATACGGTGCAACCAAGGGGTTCGTGCATCTTGGCATGCGGCTAGGTCGTCCTCGTATTCGCTGGGATTACTGAGTGTCTGTTCTTTGCGACTGGCAGATCCGCTCTCTGTGTGAAGGCGGCATGATCATGCCATTTGATCAGGAGCTACTCAATCCTGCATCGATTGACGTACTGCTGGGCGACAACCTGATGCTGGAATCGCCAGTCGATACAACAATGCAGTTGCTCAGTCTTGATGGTTATACCGCACAGGATCCCTACTGGTTGCGGCCTGGTGAGTTTGTGCTGGCCGAAACCCGCGAGACCTTCAATGTCCCTGAACATATCAGTGGGCAGTTTGCGCTGAAGAGCAGTAGGGCAAGGGAAGGTTATTCCCACATGCTTGCTGGCTGGATCGACCCCGGTTGGTACGGTTCAAAGTTGACATTGGAGCTGCAAAATGCACGCAAAATGCATTCGCTGCCGTTGTACCCAGGACTCAAAATTGGACAGATAATTTTCTTTGAAATGAGTGAACAACCACTCAAAAGTTATGCCGAAGTTGGGCATTACAACAACGACATAAAAGTGTCAGCTTCTAAGGTAAATCCCTGAACTGGTACATCCAATACCAGATTGCAATTTCGCGATCTTGTGTATAAAAATCTCGGTCTCTATACCAAAGTGTCCATTCTGTTGATCCTTTGGATCCATTGCAGCGCAGGCATGCTGGCACTAGGTTTTCTATCACAGTCTGCCCGCCACGATGACGTGGAATGATGTGATCTAGCGACTGCGCAGGCTCATCGCAATAGGCACATTTGCCATTAAAGGCATCAAAGATTTTTAATCTAAATCGCGCCCTTGTTTCTCTCTTTGGAATCAGACTGGTCTCGTCGATCCAAGAGTGCATGGCGCTCTCCCGTTTGAACGAATCGTAGTGAGATTTGCAGTCGAAAGGAAGAAGAAAACCAGTGACTCCTCCGCCTTTTTCATGCGATGGCCATGGTGCCGTCTGGGTACGGCTTGGTGTCAGTGGTTATTGGCGTGCGTGGTTTCTAAAGCAAAGTACTGTGTTTTACCTTGCGCCCTGCTTTGATACTGAGAGTATGGCAGTATCTGCTGCTCAAGCCGCTTATGCAATGGCATCCGATTGAACGCACTCAAGAAAGTCAGTTTTCTGAAGTGGCCACAGCCAAGATGCTGGAGGAATGGCTGAAGCAAGGCGACATCAAAGGGATATACAACGCGGCACTGCTGTTGAACACTATGCTGCATCAGCAACGCACGATCACGAAATGGCTGGCCGGTGAAGCGGCTCGAAACTTGGGGCGCCCTGACCTGGAAGATGACATCCTTCAAAAGTCAATTATTCAATCGCAATGAGGCACCATCTGCGCCGTTAGTTGTTCAATGTAAATCTCGGCCTGCCAGAGGTCATTTGAGTAACGACACAAGCCACCGGCGCAGCTTCTGTAAAGGACGTGAGGACCGTCCACCAAGACCTCGATACTGGCTCCATTCGGCTTCGAGATCACCTGTGAAACGTGCCAATTCCGATGGATCGTCATCGTCGTCATCGTCGTCATACTCCTCATCATCGGGAGTTGCTTCGATGATTTCAAGTAAGCGCAATGCCCAGCACTTGAGGTCTGCGATACCTTCACGGCAGCGCATCAAGTTATCAGAAGGCATTTCGCCGTTCTGCATGATTTTGGCGCAGGCATTATCAACCCATTCTTGATGTGAATCACACATCCAGAGCAAGATTCTGACGTGGCCTTCGGTGAATTCAAAGTCGGCGTTTGGAGCAGCCATGACCGGAAGCCATCTCCCTGAACGGTAGCGAGGCAGAGAACTGAACGCCTTCATCAATCCTTGAAGTACTTTTGGAACAAACCTGTGTAAGTGCTGTGAAGCTTGTGGCCAGGTTTGTCTCGACCATCGATGAAATACAAGGCGTCAAGGATGTCTTGCCGATTTTGCATTACGGCAAAGTCCTGAGCGCCATACTGCTGCGGTGTCAATTGAAACAAAGTTGAAGAAAACTTTGCAAGTTTACGTTTGCTCAACATGGATCAAGTCTTCGCTTTAAAAGGAACAATTTGGCGGCCTTGTCCGATGCAGATTTTGGTAGCACTGGGATGTCGATTTTGGAGAATCCTTTCTGCATCTTCACTGTTGACAGCACGCAAACAACCGCGCATGGAACGCTCGCCAGGCATAACCAGTTCGTAATCGAACATACGTGCATTGGGTGCAACGCAATAGGAAATGCCTGGTCCGCGATTTGGTTCAACATGCTCGGGGAAAAGAGCCGTGAAATCCATCAGAACGCAGGAATGTCGTTGACGGTTGGTTCAGGCTTCTTTGCCCAGACGGTGCCACTGGTGTATTCGGTGCCAGTAGTGGAACAACGATCCCAGGCTGAGATTGCCAGTTTGATCACGGTCTTGCCGCCGTAGCCTTCTTCACCCGGATGGGCGGTGAGGTACTCGGCTAGCTTCATGGCCTCAGACAGTTCCAGCTCGATGGTGCCGGTCTTGTCAGGAGCCTTGTCGCTCTTTTTTTGTTTCACCTGAAACAGTGAAAACTTGGCGTCAAACGCTGATTCAAAGTTGCTCATCTTGAGACTCAAGGATTGCGTAGTGAGATTTGATGATCTCGTTGGCGAGAGAAGAAACAGTGACCCGAGAAGCAGAGTTATAACGCAGCGCGACTTCACGCTCCATCATTTGCAATGCTTCCGGGTCAAGAAGTACTTGCACCCGCATTTTGTTTCCTGCGGGAGTAGCCATTACTGTTTCAGGTTGGGTTTGCCTTTTAACTCATCAATACAGCTTTGGAGCTGATCAATGGTCATCTGGGCAAGTTTACTGCCGCTTTCATCCAGATCCCATTTGGTTGCTTTATCGGCAATCCAGGCGATCTGTTGTGTGCGATCAAGTTTGGATTGAATCAGATCAACGCATTGATCGGTCAAATCCTTTTTGATGTTCACCTCGCTTTCAGCAGAAGGCACTGATGCAATTGCATCATTTGAAGGCTTGCTGATGCGTTTGCTTACTGGTTTGGGCGCAGACTTCGGTGTGTCCTGCTGCAATTGAATCTCAGGTTGAATCTCAACTGATTCAGCAGAGGCAGTCACCTCTTCCCTTGCCCACAACTCAAACGCCAAGGAGAAGAACGCAGCGGCTGCAGAACAGATGCCTCGGCGGTGAGAATCTGTGAAATTGCGGGCGCTGATCTTGTCGTAGGGGATGGCGTTGTTGCGTGCATCCGTGATTGGGAACGGCCAGATCGGGGTGCTGCAGTTGCCATTGACAAACTGAATGCACAGGTAGCCAGTCCCATCAGGCGCACGATGGACGAAGCAGGAGTCGTCGGCAGCGATCAGTTCAGGCAGCCAACCATTGGCGTGCTGATTGATCAACTGCATTACCTTCGCCCAGGCAACGTAGTCGGCGGCGTAGGAGCCAGTCCCTTTCTGCTTTACGTCAGAAAGAGTAATGACTCCCGCCAGTTGGGGATAGACGGGAGTGCTGGTCATCAGGCGTTGGCCTCGACCTCTTCAATGCCCTGCTCAAGGATCTGACGCATGGCGACAGCGGCGGGAATGTTGTGCTGTTTGGCAGCGGCCTTGATGCGGATGTACAGCTCGGGGTCGATCTGAAGCATCACGGTCTTCAGGGTGGAAGCTTTGGCGGTCAGTTGGATGGCCATGGGAAATGGCGTGAGTACCTGAACACCATACCCACATTGGGGCGTTCGGGGCGAGTCTCAAATAAATTCCTTGAGACGCACCTGAAGTTACTTGACGGGACTCAGGAATGGCCATAACCTCGAGCCGCTTTCACACACTTCATGGAACCCGAAGAAACCACAGGTTCAGACTCTTCAATGGTTATCAAGTTGACTTTGGACGCCTTCACCGCTGAAAAACTGCTGCTCAAAAAACCCAGATCCCTTCCAACAGCTACGTTTTGCGCTCTTTTAATCGAGCAGGTGCTTGACACGGGTGTTACGCTGGCGGAGCGAGCGAAAGCGAGCGAAGCCTCTTCTTCTTATTCTTCTTCTTCTATTAAAGAAGAATTACTTTCTAATAATATAAATAATACGGTCGAATTTCAAAATCCTAAAAAGCCAAAAAGTTCGAAGCGATACACAAAAACGGAGTATTCCGAAGACTTCGAAGCTTTTTGGAAGTTGTACCAGTCAGCGCCTGATCGGGTGTCATCGCAGACCAAGCCGAAGGCGTTTCACGAGTGGAAGCAGATCGTGGCGTTCGATGGCGCTGAGAGGCTCCTGGAAGCCGCTAGAAGGGCGATTGAGGAGCAGAAGCGCAAGAAGAGCGCCGACGAGTTCGTGGGGAGCCTTCCTGACCTGTTTCGCTGGCTTCGAGACGGCAAGTACGAGGTGTACCTGGAGGAACACAAACCGCAACGTGCTGGCCGGTGGTGGGACGAAGGCAACCGCTGCTGGGTTGAGGACTGATCCTTGTTCAATTATCTCATCTGAGTCTCACAATGAAACTGTTCGCACCTGAGCATGCCGGCAAGCACGTCTGGCAGGTTGCCGATGCCAAGACCCGCTCTGTCAGCTACACGGCCAACAACAGCACCTCACCACCGCCTGATGGCGTTCACGGCCACCCACTAGGTCGTTACGACGGCGACGGCCTGTATTGGACGTTCATTCCCATGGCTGGCAACGAAGATCCGAATCACCCCTTGACCTCGCGTTTTGTCAAGCATCCCTTGGCTGAACAGGAACAACGGCAAGCCATCAAGGAAAAAGTTTGGGGTCGTTTGGACTCATTTGGTTCTTACAAGGAGACGGAGTTTTGAACCCTGAACTGCTCTACGTCGATCATCTCCTTAACACTCCTTCCCTTGTCAAGGCTGTTTCTGAAGGTGAGCGGCGGCAGCGAACCAATGAGGCATTGAGACTCACTGGACGCAACATGGGACCAAGCACGGGTTTAAAGGCTCTTGATATCCATGTGCTGGGCGCCAAAGGCGAACTTGCTGTTGCCCAGTACTTGAACCTTGAGGCGCATGTTTTTCAAGACGAAATACCAACTAGGGGTTCAATTGATCTTCCGCCAAATATTGATGTTAAAACACGATCAAAACATTGGATGGATTTAGTCATTCAACTTGATGATTCACCGAGCAAAGTTTTTGTTCACGCAACCTCCGAAGATGATGTCGTAAGGCTGCATGGATGGACTTATGGAGAACGTGTGATGAAAGCTGCGTTTCACCAGGACCCAGCTAAAGGAAGGCCGGCCTATTTTGTTCGCTCTTGGGCGTTATTTCCCATGTCACAACTTCAAGCGATCATTGCAGATTTGCGTTACTAAACACCATTAAGAAGCTATGTCCCGTCTCAACCGCTTCACTGAATCCGATGCCATTAAGGCGCTTCGCCAAGGCGTTGAATCCGGCCGCTGGACATTGGATGATCTTGATCACGCACCTCCAGGAACTGCCATGAATCTCGCAGAGTTCCGCCGTCATCCCATGGCACAGAACTTCAAGGGTCAATTTCCCACCTATCGAAATCTGTTGCGTGAGTGTGGTGATTCGGAAGACATTCCCGAGGATGATTTCATCCTGTGATCTTCGTTACCATCCCAGAAAGCAGTAGCGATTTCGTGCCTCTGCAGCGTCTGCCACTCATACAGCGCAATCCTGTAGGGCAGCCGCGCTACTACTGGAATGAACGCCGCCCTGACCTGCGTTACAGCAGCATCACCTCGATTTTGTCTGCAACGCAGTCAGAGGCCACCAAGGTGGCGCTCAAGCGATGGAAGGCCAAGATCCTGGCCGAAGGTGGTGATCCTGATGAGACCCGTGATCAAGCCGCGAAACGTGGCTCCCAAATCCATGACTGGTTTGAGCAATTCTTAAATCGAGAATCACCTGAGATCCCTAAACACATTGCTCCTTGGTGCGAGAACATCATCAAGGCTCCGCTTTGGAAGCACCTTGATCACGTCGTCTGCACCGAGCATCAGGTCTGCAGCGATGAAGGCATTGTCCCTTTCGCTGGCACCTTGGATGCCCTTGTCAAGCTAAACGGTGAGTTCTGCCTGCTTGACCTTAAGACCAAGGCACCAGGCAAAGCTAAGCCGACCAAGCAGATCAGCGACGAGGCCATGACCCAGATGCAGGCGTACCGGATCTGCCTTGCCGAGAACTATGGCATTCAAGTGCAGCGGTTCATCGCCCTGTACGCCTTCCCTGATCAGCCGGCTTTCCCTGTTGCAACAGCAGGTGCAGAGCTTTCTCGCCACGAGACTCATTGGACTCAACGAATTACCGCCTTCAGCATGCTCAACCCTTGACGCCTGCGGGTAGTGGTGTACAGTATGTGAGTGCCAGGGCGGGCTTCCCAATCGTCGCCTTCCTCAACGGCATCCCAATCGCCAAAATCACTCAGGACTTCGGTGGCTATGCCTTATGGCTGGCTGACCGTGAACTGCCGTTCATGGCGAATTACAAACGCACCTTCTCATCTCTTGACAACGCCAAATCATTTCTTGAAATTTCACTTTTATGAAAACAAAACGCTTCTACTTTCAAATCCTTAGTTGCAACGTCATTGATTACGTTGACGCCTACAGCTTTGTTGATGCCAAGGCGCGACTGTTCAATGAATACTGCCACAGATGGAATGAGGTGACCTGGTTCGACACAACAGATCCTGAACCTGACGTTGACACCTCTGAACTGCAACAACGATGCGCTCAGTTATTTTCCTGACCCTTGTCCTTGCTTTCTCCGCCTTCTTACAACTTCACCAATCGACTACAGATGGACAGTTATCAACGCAATGCCGAAACGTTGTTGAACGAGTTAGCCCAACTCAAGTACGAACAGCGTGCTATTGAACTTCGCATCAAAGATGTACAAGCCAAACTCACCGTTCATGTCGCTGCTGGTGATATGGAGCATTTGGCAGGCGAGTCTGAAAACACCTACAAGTACGACAACATCAATTACGTCTTTTCTGCTGGACGCGTCACCTACGACTACAGCAACTGTGACGATGTGACTGCTGCAGCCGAGAACCTCAAAGAACTGCAATCAACTGCAGTTGCATTGGGTCGCGCTGTTCAGAAGGTTGGTACACCTTTTTGGACGGTACGTGCATGACAACCTTTTCCTTCAAACCTGAACTTGCAAAGATGAACGTACAACAAGTCATCATGACGCCCGAATGGGCTAAAGAACTGCTTCAAAAAAACAAAAAAAATCGCGCACCAAAAGCTGCGTTAATTATCAAGTTGCGTGGCGACATACGCCGAGGCAAATGGCATCTTACGCATCAACCAATTGCAATTGACACCAACGGTCAACTGATTGATGGTCAACACCGTTTAATGGCTATTAGCCAAGAAGGTATCAGCGTCCCATTGATGCTCGCCACCGATTGCGTCGCCGAAACAATGATTGCTGTTGATACTGGCAATCAAAGAACCATAAACGATATTTTAAAAATAGATGGCATGAAAAATTCGGCTGCTAAAGCATCTACAGTCAAACTTTATCTTTCCTTTTACGACTATCCCGGTGTTTACTGGAATGGCCGAAATGCGTATTCGGCGCAAATTATTGGCGAAAAAATTAATGATCTAGACAATCTGGATCAAGCAATTTTGATGGCCAAGCGTTTCTATTATCTCTTTAAGCAACTTAACGTTTCTGCCATTGCCTGTTTTATCCTTTTGGCGCTGGATTATGAATATGACATTGAAGAGATTGATTTATTCCTGCACAAACTTTCTTCCGGCGAAGACATTTTAATTGGCGACCCGATATACGCCTATCGCCAATTTTTGATCAATATTTCAAAGGGGCGATATTACAGTCGCAAGGCAACTCAGCTTCTGCTTGCCGACTTTATTAAGGTCTTTAATTTGTATCTCAAAAAAGCAGAAGTCAGAAAATATCATCCGCCCACTCTTCCTCCAATGCCCAACTTCCTGTGACAACAACAATCACACTCGCACTGTGCATCCTGATCGCTGCATTGATTGGCGCTCTTTACATCTCAACGTCATGACCAATTCCAAAATTACACTCACGGAAAGCAATCAAGAAATTATTCGAATTGATAGCGAAGGCTTTCACTATCGTGGCGAATTCATCGCAGACGCTGGCATTGCTCATCGTTTGCTTATGACTTTTTTGCAGCGTCATACTTCAATGCATCCTGAAATTGTTGAAAGATGACTAATTACAGAGCAACACCTGAACAGTGGGAAGTGCAAGAAAAGTTTGCACCTGAAAGTGAGGACGCTTGCTGCCTCCTTGAACTTCGCTCAAGAATTGAACGTCTTGAGTTGGGTGCTGGCATCCGTGATGTTGTTGCTAAACAGGTGCGGCAAAGTTATCCGGAAAAACCAGTCAAATCGCTGGCGCAGCGGGTAGCTGGAGAAATAGCTCTTGCAGAAGCCGGTTGGAAAAACGAAGCCCGCGCAGCGATCCGTGAAGTAGCAACTTGGTTGCGGGAGTATGGCGGATGGAATCAATCCACCGCTGCTGATGTTCTGGAAAAGGAGTTGGATGAATGACTGAATTTGATGTTGTTGATCAACTCGCGGCTGCTATTCAAGGTCAGCACACTTGGGATCCAAAGGAGCGCTTTCGCCTGCAAGCCAGAGCCGCCATGGACAAGCTTGCTGACATTCTCGAAGCGGCCATGCTCAACCCTGACGATCCTTTCGTCCCTGATGGCGCCACCGTTGTCAATGCCATTCGCTTGATCGCTCGTACACCTTCTGAATACATCTTTTGACCATTGGCACCCGGCAAGAAAAACACACGCTCCTGCATCATCTGCGGACAATCATTCGCCATTGCAACCATCTCAAAAGGTCGCACCTCTGTACGCCGCACATGTTCACAAGAATGTCGTGGCAAGTTATATGCACAAACGCGTCGTATCTGGATTGACGAGGAAGTAGCAATTCTCAAGGATCACGCTGAATCAATGCCATGCGACAACCTTATCCGCATCTTCAACACACAAAATAAACTTGCTGGTCGACCTAAACGCACTGCAATTTCAATCAGGAGCAAACTCGAAAAGCTTGGTTATTCACTTGAACCAAAATACAGATACCTCAGCGCATCAGCCTTGGCTCGTGTATTGGGTATCTCTGGCGATGCAGTGCGTTATTGGTTGCAACTTGGACTCAAAGGCGTACGCAATCGCGACGTACCTCGATCTCCTGTTTACATCACAGCCGTTGAATTGCGTAAATTTGCACGTAAGAATCCACGCTTCTTTGGTGGCATTCCACGAATTGATTTGTATCTTGCTCTTGAAGATGAAGATCTTGTCGATCAAATTCTTGCGCAATATCCAAAACGTAATTCCTGCATACAAAAACCAGTTCGTGTTAAATGCGTAGAAACCGGTCGCATCTACAACTCACAAAGTGATGCGGCGCGTGCCATTTATGTCAATCGTTCCATTGTTTTTCGCGCTATTAAATACGGCCACCGTGCCGCTGGTTATCACTTCATTACTCTTGACTCATGAAAACATCCTGCCCTGAATGCTCCAGCGATAACTTCCGAGTTATCAAAACCTATCCTTGCGAGCATCACACTCTGCGACACCTCAAATGTCGTGCCTGCGGCAATAACGTCTTCACGCATGAGTACATCATGAAGCAAGACGAATACAGTTGGCAGCGTGTCAACAACACATACAAGCTCAGGCTCAAGGTGTGAATCACTGCTATTCCTGGAAAACAATTGGCATCCCTGCACCACAAGGCAGCAAACGCCATGTTGGTATGGGTCGCATGATCGAATCATGTAAGGCTCTCAAGCCCTGGCGTCAAACTGTCATTACTGATGCACAGAAACTTGGTATCACACAGCCGATCCTGACGCCTGTCAGCGTCTCCCTAGTGTTCTGTTTCCCACGACCCAAATCTCACTTCAAGAAGAATGGCGATCTTCGTTCCGGCAGTCCTTCACACAAGGCTTCCAAGCCTGATATTGACAAACTTGCTCGCGCTATTCTCGATAGCCTCACGCTGGCAGGCGTTTTCAAGGATGATGCTCAGGTTTACAGTCTCACCGCTGCAAAGCGTTATTGCATCGGCAATGAGGATCCTGGCGTCATGATCACCCTGATGAACACGGATCAGGTCGCAGGCGATAACTAGGTGCTATATTGCGTTTGCGATTGGGTCGCCCTGTGCTGAGGCAGTGGTCTCACCGGGGCGATTTTTTTTATGCTGTGATCACGCAGGAGGCAGCATGATCGAGATCGTATTCAAGCCTGAAGAGATCATTGGCAAGATCACTGAACTGCAGAAGGTTCAGATTCCACGCGCCAGTGCAATTGCCCTGAATCAAGCTGTCTACGCTGCGTCTCAAGAGTTGAAGTCACAGGCCAAGACGATTTTCAACAATCCTGTTCCGTTTACTGTCAATTCTTTTTTATACAAAAAATCTCAGCAAGTAGGTGAAAACATTGAAGCCAAAATTTTTATTCGTGATGAAGCTCCTAAAGGCAATGCGCCTGCCAATTACCTGCTGCCTCAGATTTACGGTGGCAAGCATTTCCCAACGCGTTTCCAAGGCGCCCTGCTGAACACTGTTGTTCAAAACGCAACGGGTAGAAATGTGCAGGTTGGTCAGCGTGGCAAGATCATGATTCCAAGCCTGCGAAGTCCGAAGGTACGCATCAATCAATATGGCAATATGTCACCTGGGCAATACACGCAAATCTTGTCCGCCTTGAAGGGGAACATCAGTTCAGTCGACATCTACGGCGTCAGGCAGCGCGGTGAAGCACCAGTCAACGATCAGGCGCTCAGCAAGTACATCTACCTTGATGAAGAGAGCCTGTACGAGCCGTACTTTCGGCGTCGTTTCACGAACTCACCCATGCCTGGTATTTACTTTGTCGACAGACGCACCGCTGGCACGCGTTACTACCGCGTCATGACGGAAAGCAAAACACCGACTTACAGCGGTAAGTTTCCTTTCATCGATATTGCAACACAGGCTGCAACACAACGCTTCAATGAAGTTTTCTCGTCGATCATTTTGCGTTGAAGTTCTTGCAGGGTGTCGGTTTAAAGGGCGAAGTTCCTGCAAGGGGTCGGTTTAAAAACCTCGAAGTTCTTGCAAGGGGTCGGTTTAAAGGGCTATGTACCGGATCAGGATCGGTTTAGGATAAAAATGAGAATCGTTCTCAAAAGGTACGTTTGTACTATTAATAATGAGAATCATTCTTAATATGCGGCAAGGCGCATGAGATCCCAAGAATGAGAATCATTTTCACGCCGCCATACGGTCACCCGGAATCGTTGCAACTGCGAATCATTCGCAACAGCAGTAGGCGCACGCGTCCTAGGTGAGAATCGTCGCGAGACCGCGAGCGGTTGACCTTATATATGGGTCGCAATGGCGCGACCGTTTGCCCAGATGCAGCCCATACCGTCGCCCGCTGCTGCTGTGCTAGGCAACGCGCCAAACCGCCAAACCGGCGCACGGTGCCGCATGCTGTGACAATCGGCGAACCGTCCTAATTTTCAGCACAGCCACCTTGCCGCCTACCGGTAGGCGCTATCATTCATGCATCGCCCGGATCCAATCGCTCACCGGGCGATCCTGAATCAATGACTCTCACCGCTCTCCTGTGGCTGCTACTGCCCTTGCTGGCCGTGGTTGCCCTGATTGATCTGGCCACAATGAGCCAAACCCGCCGCGTCCGCTTGCTGCGCAGTGCCGGTCTCTCGCAATCGGCCATCGCCGCTCGTCTTGGTTGCAGCCGTTATCGCGTTCGCCTTGCCCTTGCCGTCGCATGATCGGTCCCATCCTGCCCGGCGAATCTGCCGCCTTGATTCGCTCCATCCAGTCACCCGTCATCACTACCGTTTGCCTGCCATGCCTGCCACCATCACCATTCAGTGCCGCGATCAGTCCCGCTCAGTCCCTGCCGTATGGGTCGGCGAAAATCTCGCGGTTCATCGCCCGTTAGTAAAAGGTGCCCCTAGCACGGCTGCCCGCCATTGGGCGATAACCCATACTGCAAGCGGGCTGGCTGCCTGTTCATCATTTGATGGTCCCAAATCTGCAGCCGTCAACCTGGCCAAGTTATGGGATAAAGCATTCGGCACCATGGACGCCAACAATTCCCGCGCATGGCCGTATTGCCAGACTTGGATCGCGGACGTTCGCCTAGCGCAATGGCACGGAACCGAACGGCCGAACGGTCCCATCCTGCCGGATCATCCCAAACCGCCGGATGTGGCTGCTGCTGTTGCTGCTGCTGTTGGCGCAACCTATGAACCGGTCGGCGCCGATGAATCGGGAGAGCCGTTCGCGGCTGCTGAGATCCTGCCCGCTGATCGCGTCCGCATTGTGGACGGATGGCCTGAGGTTTTTTGGCGCGGCCAATGGTGGCCAGTTCCGACCGTTGGTGAGGTTGAATCTATGGTTTTTGATTCGGTCGCTGAATCGCCAGACGGGCAAACGGTCGAACCGGATCATCCCGAATCTTGGCCGTCAATCTTGGGGATTGTATGAATCACCGTCTCTGGCCAAGTGCCGCCGATGAAGCAGAACAGGAGGCAGCCGACTTTATGGCCGCTCACCCTGAATTGCCCGATGGCTGGCTGCCTGATCCTGAAGACGTGGCGCCATGGTGGCACTGCGATGCTGAACCTTACGAATTCTAACAATGCAAACCGTTCTACTGTTCAAGGCCACAAATGACCGCAACGGCAACCCGTGCCGCGTCTTTGCCGCATTCGATCAATTCGGCCGGATCACCGGCGCTTGGGATGAAGGTTATTCCGGTCACCATGCTGTGCCGCCTGAATTGCGCAGCATCGCTGCCACTTGTGATGCAATCGCCGTTAGCCAAGTGACCTACCGCTCACTTCTGCGGCAAGGGCAGCAGGCACTGCGATTCTCTCCCGTTTGATCATCGCCAATCGCAACCCACACAATGGCCAAACTCTCAGATCTGAGATTCCACCTGACCCGCTTCAGTTCAAACGTCAAGACCGGTCCTATCCCGGTCAGCACTTCGTCCCGCGTTACTTGCCCCGCGTCTTGCCCGTTTGCCGGCAATGGCTGCTACGCGGAATCCGGACCGCTTGCCCTGCACTGGCAGAAAGTCACAGCAGCAGAACGCGGCGAATCGCTACCCCGATTCCTTGCCGCAATCGCCGCCTTGCCTGTTGGCCAGATCTGGCGGCACAATCAAGCGGGCGACCTGCCCCACACTGCAGGCCGAATCAGCCGCCGATTCATGCGGGCGATCATCGCCGCAAACCGTGGCCGCAACGGGTACACGTACACGCACCACAACCTGGCCATCGGCGAGAATGCATCGCTAATCCGTTCGGCAAATCGCAACGGATTTACGGTTAACGTCTCAACCGAAAGCATGGCCGCCGCTGATTCAGCCATCGCCGCCGGTTTGCCTGCCGTGCTGGCTGTGCCATCCGATGAGAAGGGAACCGCTTGGCTAACGCCTGCCGGGAATCGCGTGGTTGTCTGCCCTGCGCAGCGGAGCGATACAACGACATGTGCCGATTGCAAGCTGTGCCACAAGCGGCCGCGAAACCTGATAATTGGATTCATTGCTCACGGCACAGGCAAGCGACGCGCTAGTGAAGCGATCCGCAAACGAGAACCGCTCGCCTGATTCAACGGCAAACCACAATCGCCCGGCCATCGCGCCGGGTTTTTTTGTGCGCAATAAAAAAGGGGCATCGCTGCCCCAATTGTTTACTGTTTGTCGGTATTTAATTGTTGTAACTTTGCTAGCAATTGCTGGGCGCGTTCTAGATGCTCATTGTTGAGCCTGGTTGCTTCCTCTAACTTGCGCCCCAATTCTTCATGCTGAGCCTTGAGGATTGAATAAAGAGACATTAACTGTTTGCGATTGGATGTGAGGCAAACTGCCCCACACGGTTACTATAACATAAACGCCTGCCCGCAGGCGGGATTGAAACAAACTGTAACTTGAGAATGCGTCGCAATTGCAGCCCCGTAGGCGCCCTGTTGATTCTCAATTGCAGTCAATGTTGATTTTCAATTGCGGGTCCTTCCTGCAAAATGGGTCGTAGGTTAATTCGAAC
>Ga0213921_1000079_pt1 | contig 37191 bp, 58 predicted proteins | sample McNCre2017MG_FD_165041 | JGI IMG/M metagenome (GOLD analysis project Ga0213921, IMG submission 165041) | Freshwater microbial communities from McNutts Creek, Athens, Georgia, United States - 20-17 MG | ecosystem: Environmental > Aquatic > Freshwater > Creek | place: USA: Georgia | collected...
TTTTCACCATTGGTTTGCCCGAGCCATCGAAGCCGCACACGGCATTAAGGAGTAAGACATGGAAAATCAAGGAATAGTAAAAGTTAAATTTCCAAGAGAAACAGATACAAAATCTGGTTGGACTATTGACCATTCTTTTATTACAAGAGTTCGTCACTCAATTCCGCCAGATGAAGATGAGTGGATTTCAAGCCATGAAGAAGTTCAGGCAGTTTTACTTGCTCTTGAATGTATTCCCGCTGGCATCTACACCACCTCACCAAAGCGCCCGTGGGTTGGGCTGACGGATGAGGATTGGGATGAGATTTTTGGCAATGCGCTGACCATAGGCGAAGCCATAAAAGTAACAGAAGCCAAACTCAAGGAGAAGAACACATGAACGCATTTCACCCAGACTTTATGGCTACGCATTACCCCAAGTTTTGGGATTTCTCAAAAAGCCAACAAGCGCTAACAGCAGAGCGTGAGATGGCTAAAAAGAGCGTAAAGCCCAAGCGGTTTTATGTATATGCTTTGGCAGACAGAATGAAACCATCTAAAAGGAACTATGCCAAGTTATGACACAAGATGAAATCATTGAACTGGCTAAACAATGTGGAATAGTTATTGGTTATCCAAAATATCAAGACATTGAAGCCTTTGCCAAACTTGTTGCAGAAAAAGAGCGTGAAAAAGTTACTAAAGAGCGTGATAGAATGTGCGAACATTGCAAATGGAGAAATAATGAAAACTCAACGCTCAATGAAACCAATTAGTCAAAGATTTTGGGAAAAGGTAAACAAAACTTCCACCAATAATTGTTGGGAATGGACAAGTTCTATACGAGGAAACGGCTATGGTGCATTTTTTACTCATTTAATTGAAGAAGGTAGGAAATGCCACGGAGCGCATCGTTACTCTTGGGAATTAACTAATGGGCAAATACCAAGTGGTTTGTGGGTTTTGCATAAATGTGATAACAGAATTTGCGTAAATCCTGACCATCTTTTTTTGGGAAACAGAACTGACAACATGAAAGATTGCGCTACAAAAAGAAGGGTTTGCACAATCGGTAAATCAAATTTAACTCATTGCAAACGAGGGCACGAATTTACATCTGAAAACACTTGGAAAACAAAACAAGGTTGGAGGTTATGTAAAGCGTGTGCAACATTAAGAAAAACAAGAGGTAAAGCATGACCCATCAAGAGATAAAAGAACTTGCAGGGCACAGGGCTGTGTCACCTTGGGTGATGAAACTCGTTAATGATGCCGTGATGAAGGAAAGAGAAGCCTGTGCAAAGGTATGTGATGAATACGATGTAGCAGAGGATGTAAATACCTGCGATACGGCTGAAGGGATTGCCATCGCAATCAGAGCAAGGGGACAAGCATGACAAACAGAGAAATATTCATCAATTTCATGCGCGATATGTTGCGCCCCAGAACTTTGGCTGAAATCATCAACAAAGAACTGCGTGAAGCATATTTATCCAAGATGCAAGCAGAACAATCTCTAGAGTACGCCAACAGTATCGTTGAGTACAACCGCCAAAGAATCAGACGCTTAGAGGAACGACTTAAAGAACTAGGAGACAACGATGCTTGAAAGTATCTTAATTATTATTGTTTTGTTACTGTCTGGCGCTGCCGTTGGCATTGGAATAATCGTCGCCGTCCTTTGGTTTAGCATGGACAAAGACTAGCCAATAACCGCCATAATCTTGTCGTACTTGGCTTTCCTTTCGGCATAGCCTATCAAACCACCGTTAATCTTCTTGGTCATACCTTCGAGATCGCCCTTGTCTGCGAATACGGATAGGGAATTCGACTTCCAAAACCATCCTGCACTTCTTGCGGCGTAAGTAGGTTCAAGCAAAAGATCAGGATTGCCCACAAGATCAATACCCAGATCACGCCCACATCTCGCATAGTTATCCTTGCCAGTTAATTGTTTAAGACCTCTGCCACGATACTTCCACCCTTCGCCAGACTCGGCAGGACCGTTGCCCATACGAGCCGAGTAAACCAAGTTAGCTATCAACTCAGGCTTACCCGCTATGCTGTTAGCCACAGCAGTTGGGATCATTTTGCCCTTTTCGTCTTTTTTTGGTTTCTTGTCTGCCCCAAGCGTAGCAAAGCGGTTAGGCCAACAAGCAGCCAAGGTAGCCGCCCTGTAGTTTAGGTTTTCCGATAGCATGGTGTAACCACCAGACTCATGGGAGGTCTGGGCTAGAAACCCAGCAATGCGCTGTGGAGTATTGATCTCAAACTCAACGCAAGTCTCAACAACCGCATCAAGCCATTTGGCTGGGTCTTTTACACCAGCCGCCACAAGAAGTGGGCTGTCTGGTGTCATTGCTGTTCCTTTTGCTTTTGGTCAACAGCCTCTTGACTCTTGTTGCTAGAGCCAAAGAAGAAACGGATCAAACTATTAACAGCAGTACCGATAAGAAAGCCTAAGATGATGTTGATAAAGTCTCGGTTGTGGTTGTCGATTGGTATGAACGACACAGCAAAGAAATAGATGAACGACACCACGGTCAAAAACCAAGCGTACATTTGGGTAAATCTCTTGGTGCTATCGTCATTCATATACATGTCCGTAGCGCGTTGAGTGGATTTTTCGTCCAGTTCAGCCATAAATTCAGAGTGACGGTTAGCCTCTTCTTGCAGTTTAGCGTTGTATTCTGGGGTGGCTTCGCCTTGGGGTTTGAGTTCCATGCCCAACTTCTGCTGTACAGCGTCCACACCTTGCTCAATAACTTGGTCAGCAACTTTGTGCATCCCGTTGTCTATTAGGTTGGCTACGATTCCTGCAATCAAAGGTAACATTATTTTTCCTTCAGTTCCTGTTTAAGTCTGCGAAGTTCTTTGATTTCGCGTTTGAGTTGGGCTTTCATATACAGAGTCTCTATGTATGCCATTGAAGTTACTCCAACAATTAGACATAGTGCAACCGCAGTCAGAATCCACCCGATAAGACGCGCAGTTGCCACATTAGCCACCCAAATAGTAAAGATATAAATACCACGGCAATCACCCCACTTGTTACTTCAATAAGCCAGATTTCTTCTTGCTCTTGCTTCCAACGCTGTTGTCTTAACTTTCTAACCTCTTCTGATCTAGCCCATTCTTGTTCTTGTTTTATCTTGGCATACATCTTTAAAAATCTGCTGTATATAGCTTTCAGTTCAGCAGGCGCATAAACGGTCATTTGCTCCCGAATTTCTGCATCAAGGTTTTCCATTTGGAGTTCCACCAAGGCGCGTTCAATAGCCTTTTTAGAAGTGTTTTGATTAGGGTCATAGTGTTCCTTAGATTCCGCTTCTAATGAGGCGTAATAGTTGTTTAACTGAGCCTGTATATCAAAAAAGTTGCCAAGTTGGATTCCCACATTCTTGATTGTTTCAAGTTCAAGGATTTCGTAGGATTGTTCTTTGGCTTTCGCTTTCGCCACAGGCTTTGTCTGCTCTGTATACTTATTTTCACGGACTTGATACTTAAACAGCCCCAAAAACCAATCAAAGATACCCTTGATGGCTTTGACATCAGAGAGTACGCCTTCGACAGTTTTCTTAGCCCCTTCCAGTTCCATGCGTCCTTCATGGAGCATTGCACACCCAGATTTAATGGCGCTGACAGCGCCTTGGGCAAGCATAAGGAGACTGAAAACGGGTCCATGTTAGATGCCAAATAACTTGTGAATGATGGTGGCAGCCACGCCTGGCCCCAGTAACACACACGCCATGACCGCATAGAGCAAATACTCTATCTTGGTCATGCGCTTCTCGCCTGTTGTCAGCGTTTCATCAATGCGTTGATATCTTTCCGCGCAAATCGCTTCGTGAACCGCTAGGCGTGTTTCAGTGGTATCACTCATGGCTTGGGATATTTAGCTTTGACCGCTTGGCAGTCGGCAATGTACTTGGCAATTTGCGCTTGGTCACCCTTAACCACACCATCAAGATAGTCGGTCATCGGTGGGTACTCACCTAAACGCTTTTCAGCGTAAGTTAATACTGGCGCATTGGCAGCGCGGATGGTAGCCACTTCTGCATCCGTGATCTGAACTGACCCACTAGGTAGTAGATGTTTGTATTCGTCAGAATTAAGAAAATGAACAGAATTGTCTGGTGATTTGTAATGCATTATCTATCCTTAACGAAGTTCAAGCCAAGTGCTAATTGTTAGCGTACCAGATGCTGAGTATGAACCACTTGGCGGGACTATTGCTGTTAAAGGAACACCAAGTGTTCCACCAGTAGAATTAGTTATGGATTGAATTACCAAACCATTTACAGTTAATGACGAAGTTAAGTTATTAGCACCGCTTACATTAATGCTTACGCTAATAGGTCTTCCTGTAGTGTTGTAATAAGTTGTGCTGTATGCCCTACTTGAAGTGACATTAGTCCAAACTTGTGAATAACCCAAGCTACTCATTGCAGTCAAAGCCTGACCACCACATCCTTGGATAGTGCTAGGTGCAGTTGCCCATGTGCCAGCAGTGGCTTGTGTGCTTTCAACATACCCAACAACACGGTAAGCCACGCTTGATCGAGCCGTAGTGGAATAAATGGTGGATGCACTATCCGCCGCGCCAGCACCTCCTTCTGCTGTGGTGCTTATTAGCCCTGTTTCTGTCAAATCATTACCACCAGAAATGTTGACAACCGCTAGTTCTACTGTGCCAGCATTGTCAAGCGCCAACACAACAATTCGACTTTGCTGTGCTGACACTGTGCCAAGAGTAGACCCTGACGATACGGTCATGGATATGGCAGATGAAACCGCACGAGATACCACAGTTCCACTGGTTAAAGTAGAAGACCGAAACTCAAGAGTAGTTGGGTTTAACGTGACCGTAAGCGCATTAGCCGCAACGGTGGCAGTAATTGGCTGAATGCCAGACTCTGGTGCTTTGGTCAATGATCCGCCACCAGAAAAAGTCAAAGTGCCAGTAGTGGTCACACCGCTTGTAGTGCTAGTGGTGGCATTTACCGTAGTCGCATTGACCGTGGTGATGTTGCCAGTAGTGCTGTTTAGCGTGGTAATAGTGCCAGTCGTAGCACCCAGTGTAGTGAATGCGCCAGTGTTAGGCGCAGTGCTACCGATGGGTGGGGGTGATGCAAGCGTGGTGGTTAATCCACCAGCATCAAGTGGTGCGTTGATGTTGTCCACGGTGTACAGCAGCACATCGGCAGATGTATACACGCTGAACTTGTACGAGGATGAACCTAGCCAAATATTGGCTTGTCCTAACGAATCCAAAATAATTGGATTAGTGTTGGCTGTACCAGCACCAACATCCGTGTAGGTTGCAAGAGGCGTTGTTGTGCCAGCCGAGTATGTGTAAATCTTGCCACCGACTAACGGTGCGCCATCGCTACCATAAATCTGTTGCTTGGGGGTGGGGGTTAGTGATGCCATTTTTTAATCCTTGCGTGATAATACTATGGCCGGCCAGGCAGCATGTTGTTGAGCTCGATAACACGGGTATTAGCAAGCGCGTTCTGTGGCTCCTCTGTAGCCAATGCATTGACCGACGCGGCTGTTGCGCCGCCAGCCGCGCGGGCAGGCGATGTCTTCCACTCTTTAGGATCAGACAGCAGTTTCAGTACACGATTGCGCTCGGTTGCAGGTAAGGTGTTAAGCAAATCTGCGGTGCCTTGGGGCGTCTTAAACGCCTCAGTTAGCGTGGCCATAGTCTTTGCACCGATTTTGTTTTCCAAAATCTGTACTGCTTTGTTGGTGGTTGCGGCTACAGCGGTGATATAAGACGGCAACCGGAACTTAGACATGTTTTGCAAAAGCAACTCTTTAAGCGCTTCTTGGCCACCTGCGGCCTGTGTCTTGATGTTTAGGTCGCGCACGACTTTGGCGGCTTGGTCTTGCAAGACGTTAAGCGTGTTGTCGCTTACTTCTTTGGCTATGTTGTAACTGCCAGGACCAAGAATCTTTTCCACAGTTTCTGGGGATTCGCCTTGAACTAATTTTACAAAAGCATCTTTATTGGTTTTAAACAAGTTAAGCGCTTCGCCTGTAAGTTTTCGTTCAGCAATTTGTTGCATACCTTTGGCGTAATCGGCAAGGTATTGCTTATAGCCCGTGCCACCTGCGGCTTCGATGGCGTCGTCAATTAAAGGCTTGACTTTGGTCAAGACCGACGACGCTAGGTTGCGTTGAGTGGTCGCGTCCGCGCCAGGGCGCAATTGCTGGATCGCCGCGTTAACTGAATTCTTACGAATGGCGTCAAGCGCTTTCAAGTCGATAACGCCACCGCTACTAGTCCATTTGGCAATGTCGTCGGCCACAGTCTTAACTGCGCCAGCCAATATGTCGTTGCCCGCATACTCAGGTTTGTTGGCAATAGCGGTGATGCTCTTGACAAGAGGAGCGCCTTCTAATGGTTTGATCCCTACAGCGCGCATAGCATCAGCGGCAGATTGGGCAAACCTTGCGCCTTGGCCAAGATCAAGCGAACCTGTGGCGGCCTTGTTAGACCATTCACCAAAGGCTTTTTCAGCTAATTCGCTGCCGTAGGTGTATTTGGTAGCACCGACAGGTAGACCGCGTTTGATCAAATCAAGTCGAGCCCATGCCTCGGCGGCTTTGCCGGCGCTTATCAGATCACGCACCTTTTGAACTTCAGCGGCGGCTTCGGTGCTCAACTTGCCTGCTTGGGCTTCGTATTCGGCCACAGACTTGCCTAAATTGCCACGATTGAGGGCAGCCTCACGCTGTGGCCCTGTCATGGCGTTAAGGGCGTTTTTAGACGCGTCAAGCGTTCCGCGCACCTCGCTGGCTGTCGAGCCACCTGCCAACTTGGCCAAAGCGTTGACGCCTTCGGCCTCGTTCATGTTTTTAAGATTTAAGACAAACTTAGGATCGCTGGCTAAACGGCGTTCGATCAATGCTTGCCATGTAGGGTTGGTTATGCTGGCCGTTGCTTGGGCTGCATTGACGCCGGCTGGCGCGGTACGCAAAGCGTTTAGTACTTCAGGCAAGTCTTTGCCTAAAGCGTTGCGAGCAATTTCAGCGGCTTTTTGTTCTGGTATTTGGCGCAGGTCAGCTATCTTGCCCGCTACTTTGCTAAGAACGCCTGCCGCCAAGCGGCCGCCGGTTTCGTACATTGACCCTTCGATTATGTTTTCTACTGGCTTGGTGACGTTTTCCATGCCTTGGCGAGGCTTCTCTACGCCCATAGCAACGTCAGCCGCTTGTAGCAACTCTTTGGCCATGCCATAGCCAAGACCAGCGCCTGCCACACCGCCTACTGCGGTGCCTACAGGGCCTGCACCAAAAGTGCCTGCTGTACCACCAAGTAAACCACCGCCAATCGCGCCGCCAGCTTCTACCAAAGGCGCCGCATAAGGACGCGCGGCTTGATAGATTTGCTGGCCGGTAGTTGGGCCTTGTTGCGGCGCTTGACGTGGGCCAGTAGGAATGCCAGCCTCTGACATAGCAGGTCTAACAGACATTTGCAATGACTGTGGAAGCGCAGGCATAGCCGGCGCAGGCGCGGGCATAACACCAAACTTTTGCATGATTGCCTGCTGAGTAGCAGGATTAGCATTAGCAAAGTTTGGGTCTTGCGGCGCCCATTTTTCAAAGATCGCTTGCTTTGTCGCAGGGTTAGCATTGACAAAGTTAGGGTCAGTAAGGACTGTGGCGAGATCGGCCATGTCTATCCTTTACTTTAACAACGGGTTGCTAGTGTCTACAGCACCGCCGCCAGTAGCGGCTGGCGCAGCGCCTGCACCGCCGCCAGCTTTCTGCTGCATTGTCTGCACACCCTTGCGGATGACGTCTTGATACTCACGCGCGGCCTTGGTAAATTCTGTCTCACTTTGGGCCAACGACATGCGGGTGCGCGCTGCAGTGGCTTTCGCGCCCTCTTTCTCAGTGATCGCGCCTGCGCCGCGCAAGACGTTAAAGGCTTCCAAGAACGCCGCGCCTTGAACTTGATCAAATGCAGCTTGGAAGTTGGCGGCGTCGGTGCCTGGCACAAAACGAACGCCTGGCAACCAAGTGGCGCCGACAGCGTTGGCAAACCCAGGGTGTTTTTTAGTACCTTGCTCAATGACTTTACCCGACGCATCTTTAACCGTTGGCTTACCAACCAATTGGTCGATAAGGTTAACTGCCTCTTCAGCGTTAGCGATTGCGCCTGGCAAGGCTTGTTTGGCGGCCACATCACCTTTAGCGATAAGTTCACCAGTAGTTTTAGCGCTTTGCATTTTTTGTACAAATGCAGGATCGCCTTCGCGTCTGCTAGTTTCTTCGGCAAGCGCAAGCCGGCGGCCTTCATGGCCAAGACGGTCACCTTCTAACTTAATGCGTGTTAATTCACGGTTGTTAGTCATTATTTCGCCTGGAGTGGCGGTCTTTTTAGTTTCGCTAATTACGGTGCTAGGGCCACCAAACGCGGGGATTGCTGATGTGCGCGATGTGCCGCCTAAATTCTCTGTGACTATGTTAGGTTTTAAATCGCTAGGTTTTGCGCCTATTTGAGCAAGTGTTGATTGGCGTTCTGCAAACGGCAATTTAAGCAAATCTTCGCCTCTAGCCTTAATACCTGCTTTTTCAGCGTCGTCGTATAGCGGCGACAAAAGAATATCTTCTAAATGCGCGGTGATATTGGCGTCTGATGGCCGACTGCTAATGTCGCGCCATGCTTGCCCTAACATGTCTTGTTTTGCTTTTGCCGAAGTAACTTTACTTGCGGCGGTCGCCGCTCTGCTGGCCTCAGCCGCGCTTTGTTCTTTACGGTATTGAATACCAAGTTGCGGGTTGACTTTAAACAGTTGCGTTTCGTAATCAGGCGATGTTGGGTTCAATTGACGCAAAGCATTGCGCTCTTGCGCCGTCGCTTCTGCTTCGCGCATTTGCATCTGCTGCAATTGATTTTGCGTTTGATAATTCTGAAGTTGCGCCATTTGACCGTACTGAGCCAAAGGGTCAGCGATCTGTATTGGCTTAACGTTAAGAGATATGGATGGATCAATAGGCATATTTATTCCTTAGTTTTGATCATAGCCATAGAAAGACGGTGTAGTTTGTACTTGTCTTCCTTTTAAAGCATTAACCAAATTATTACCTTGGCTGTAATTTAAATACGTACCTAAACCACCAGTAAGCGCATTTGCTTCGCCGACGCGCCCCGCCGCGCTCGCCGCAGCTCCGCTAGTAGCGTAATTACCCATAGTGGCAGCGTTTTGCGCGCCCATTGTGCCTAAATTTGTTGCGGTGGTTTGACCGACGCCCGCCAATGATTGCAATGGGTTTAGTTGCGCGTTGCGTTCAGTCTGATAACGGTTAAAAGCGTTTGTGTATTCTTGGGAACCCATGTCTTGACCAAACCGAGTAGCCGCCTTGAGAGCGCTACCAGAGATTAAACCACCACGAGCCGCCGCGCTTCTTTCCAAAGCCTTTTGGCCTTCAGACAATCTGAACCCGTAACCAGGGTCTGCAGTCATAGCGCTATAGTCAAAAGGCGTGTAATTTGTTGCCAAAGGTATCAACTTATTAAGCGCGGTTTTGCCTGCTTCCAAAAACGGCATTTGATCTTGACGTGTCTGTTGATATTGCTCATTAGACAAAGCCATCGCGCGATTTGACGCGTCGGCTTGCGTATTTGCGGCGTCTTTTGCGGCTTGTGAACCAACCACGCCGCTTACTGCAACGGCACCTGCTACCCATCCACTCATGGCATTTCTCCTTGTAATACGAGGCCAAAGTTGACCCGCATTGATGCTCTGTAATCTACCAACAACTCATCGCCTGCGTTTATTTTACGCGAGGCAACGGCGTAAATGTCGTCGCCTTGTTTTTCTGGCTTGATATTGCAATTAAGCGAATGATTGATAAACCGCCCCCCAGGCGTTCTTTTCCCGTTTAACCTGCCAGGGCAAACAACTTCGCCCACTTCAAAATTTTTAGTGGCAAATAGCCCTTTGCCGTGAATCGGCGAGTCTCTCAATTCAACAGCAGTATTGTCAGGCATATCTATTAAATCATGCTCAATAAGGACAATCTTGTCAAGTTCATCTTGCGTCATGCCTATCTGATGAAGAAATGCGCCGTAGTCAATTTTTGCTTTTTGAACTTCTGTACGGCTATCGGCCAGCCCACATTCGGGCACTACATATAGCCTGTCTTCCAAGATTGCCATGTCAGTGCAGTTGTCTGGGTTATCGTATATATCCACCCAAACAACTTCATCATCAAAAACACGCCCCGCGCGTTGCATTCCAGCCTTTGCAGAAAATTCACACGGTGCGGTTAAAACTTTAACGCCGTCATCAGTGTTCACCGCAATAGTGCCCTTTTCTAAGCGAACGCGGTAGTCTGACTTATGCTCTGCTCCAGTTAATACCGTCCACGCGGGAATGGTAATCTTTCGCTCATAAACCCCATCCATAAACAAATGCTCGGTCACAATATTTGCTTGGGGCATTTTTAGCAATTCTTTTTCTAACGCGCGTACTTTGCCAACCGTACACATTTCAGACGTTAAGTCAAAACTAAATGGAGACTTTTTGACTTCAAAACCTTTTCCGTAAGTAATTTTCATTAAATTACTCCAAAAGCAGGTTGTTATTAGACGCAGCTTGCATGATGACCCAGTTGGTGCCGTCAGACACCATTGTTGCCCAGTTTCCCACAACATTTAAAAGAATCGCTGTTCCTGCCGAAGTGCTGTCAATTGGCACAACATTGCTTGAAGCGGACACCAAAAGCTGTGCTTGCATATTTTTAAAGGTAACTTGTCTACCAGTATAGGCAGATGCCGAAGGCAAAGTGACTGTGCAAGTTGAGCCTGACTTGTTGTTAATTACCCAAGATTCAGTAGAAGCTAAAGTGAAATCGGAAGTTTTGGTGACTGGGGCTGAAGTAGTTGAAGACCCCCATGATGGAGCAGTATTTGCGCCATTTGAGGTTAATACTTGCCCAACAGTTCCAGAATGGAGTTTTGCCAATGTTGTTGTGGTATTGGCATACAGTATGTCACCTACCGAATAAGAACCAATCCCAGTACCGCCATTGATTGCAGGCGTTATGCCATCACCGCCGCCTGTAACGGTGTAAAGGTTGTAAAAGAACCGATACCATTCCCGCGACATCAATCCTGATTTTGAGTCAATCAAATCGACACGGGGGGCCGTGATCTGGGTAATGTTGGTTGTTTGGGTTGTAGCCATTATGCGTTGGTGGGGCTAATCAATAGTTCAGCACCCATAATGACTGCTTTGACTGGATCGGTTTGCGATACCTCATAGACACGGTCACGCAATTTCATAGTCATGCCAAGCCTGCGCCAAAAGACGCGCCTGTAATACTGACCAATTTTGCCCATTTTGCTTAAATGTTCATTTGACCATGTATGACCGCCATCATCAGACCAGCGCAACATGATCTCTGGGTCACTACCTTGACCCGTGTTTAGACCAGTGCCAGATTCACAATCAAGTTGAAGACTATGCTGTGCAGAACGTCTAAGATTATTAGTGCCAGTTGGCAATGCTCTCCATGACCGCAACCACTTCTGGATGCCACCATTGTCGGCATAAACATTTAGGTCAAGGGTATAGATGTTGCCGTTTAAATAATCACCTACTACCGTATTGCCACCAAAATTACATTGGCAGTTGCTACGGTGGCGAGTAAATTGTCCTAATGTAGTATCCCAACCAGCGCGTTCATGCCATGCTTGGGTAGATACATCGTAGACCCAAGTGGCGTTGCCAGTGGGAAATGTCAGGACATAGAAAGAATGACCTTCTTGCTGATAGGTGTAAGCCACAGCATCCGAAATGTTTCCATATTGAGCAATGGCGTATTCGACTGCATGGGTAGAAACTCTAATGCCAGAATAACCATTGTTACGATAAACAATTCCCTGACCACGGGCATCTGTGCCGAGCCAGAATAGGCCGTTGTCGAGCTTTGCGACAGAGAACGCCGCTACGCATCCAATTTCGTTAAAAGCACCTTGGATGCGCGTTAAAGGAAAGTCAGCCAATCCTGCGTCATACCAGACCTCAACCGAATCAGTGCCAAACAACCAAGCCTCGCGGTGATCCACATTAATGGCAACCAATCCATCGGGAGAACCTTCAGCAGATGCAAAGTCAAGAGGATCGACAGAAGTGCCGTCCAATAAGGCTGTTACCCACACTTTTTGTGAGTTGGGTTCGTTATAGACAAAGTATCCGTCTAAGTACGCCACAGTTACAGCACCCGTAAAGTCGGGGTCAGTAATCTTGGCAAACACATTAGTAACTTCGTTATAAATGTACCCGTCAGGATTGCAAGCCAAAAAGATTTGTGTGCCATTGTCGGCAATTGAGACTGGACCAGTACCTGTGACATCACCTAATTTGGTAGGTGTGGCGGTTAATCCAGTGACTTTGTAGAACTCAGTACCACTGACAACGTAGAAATCGCTACCGTTGGTCTGGTGTGCCCACAGCGCTCGGATAGGACCTGTGCCTATGGTTTGTTGGAACTTTAGACCTGGTGCGCGGTTAAAAAACGCTGCTGTTTTTCCACCTTCTGGAACAATTTCTGGAAAAAGGTTAACAAGTCGATTGTCTGCCGCATTGACACTGCGAGCGACATAAGACGCACCCAGAATCGGTGTTTGCATTAGTAGTTACCTGCGTAGATGTTAAAGCGTTGGCGTGTAGCCACAATTGCATATGGCATTGACATCACATCATCAGGATTGTTGATGCGCTTCAGATTGCGCTTGGATGTCATTGCAATGCGTTGTACTTGTGCGCTAGGTTCAACACCAAACTCAGGCGCAATTTCCATAGCCAAGTTGTATGTGAAGGCGCGGAGATAGCCTGGCGGGTAATACATTACCGTTGTCAAATCGGCTGGGCGATCTAACTCTTGCACACTAATAAAGTGCCATTCCAAATCCCGTGTAGGTTTTGGATAGATTGTTAAGGTAATGTCAGGAAACCCCATATTTACCCAACAAACCTGTGGATAAGTGGAAGTTACCGTCTTAACAGCAATGCCATCATATTGCTGTTGATTAATAAATTTGATGCCAAACGATACATTCGTGCCAGGGTCTCTGTAGTAAGTAGCGTCATCCATCAAAATAGGACGCAATCCTACAAAGTCACCAGTTGGGCCAAGATCACGAGAAATGTACCCAGCAGGCCAAGTGAACACTTGATCTTGGGTTACAAAAGTAGAAAGACGCTCTGTATTCCAAGAGTCAATCATCTGGTTTAGCGCCATGAGCGAATCTTGCGAAACCGATGCCGATGGGGTTTCACCTTCAGCCAATACACCGAGCAATCGTAATGCTCTATTGATTTGATCACCAGCCGTGTATGTAGCCATTACTACGCTCCTTGTTCGGTCACCTCTAAAGCGGGTCTTCCACGCTTGCGTTTAACTTCCAATGCATTTACAACAGGAGCCGCCTCTTCATCAGGCGTGTCCAAAGTATACCTTGTCCAACCATTTTTTTCATCAAATTCAGCCTCAAGTTCCATAGTGGCAACCTTGCGTCCGTGAATTGGGTGAGATAGATAAATAGTAGACATAATTTAAAAATGGGGGTTATTAGCCCCCATTAGTTTATTGATTGTGAATCAATGCAAAGTTTAAAACAACAGCTTCTGACAGCGAACCGCCAGAAATGTTGCGTAGTGTGATGGATGCAGAGCCTGCGCTCAAACCAGACACCCAACAGTTGTATGCACCAGAAGTAGCGCCAGAACCCACATTCAAAATCAAAATGTCATTTGCGGAAATGAAAGAGTTAGTCAATGTAAAAGTTACATTGGTAACACTTGCCAAAGCCGCGTTGTTCATCGTGATTTGACCAGCAGACTTGTTTAAAGTCACGCCAGTAGACTTGCTTGTGGCTTGCGTCACAGTGCCTTGTGCGTCAGTTGTATAGCCCAATTGCTCACCAGATAACACATATTGTGATCCGATAATGTCTTGGTCTGTAAAAGCAACACCGATTGGTTTTGTGTTTGACATGTTTAATTCCTTAAAAATGGAGGCCGAAGCCCCCATTTAGGTTTAGGCCAAACGGTACAAAGACCAAGTGCCGTCACCAGTTTTAACTGCGCGGAACAAGCCAGTTGTGCCTGCGGTGGCGGCAACCGTTGCCAAACCAACCACAGTCCAACCTGTGCCAGCAGTCATTGTGATAACGCCAGTGCTTGAACCGTTCACGTTACAAACGCTAAAGTCAAATGCACTATTGACCTTGGCACTAGAAACAGTTGCTTCCAAAGTTGCCACTGCTGGCAAAGTGTAAGCAGATGCTGTCGTGCCAGGCGAACCCAACAAGATGCCAGAAGTGATCTGAGCAACAGTTAAGGTAGCGCCAGTAGTCGCTGTGGGAGGTGTAGGTTGAACGGTAAGATTAACTTCCGAAATATTGCCGTCACCAAGTTGGTAACCGCCTGCGCCATTAGGTAAAGCCATGATATATATCCTTAAAAAGAGTTACGGAATGAAGCCCCCGAAAGGGCATTCAATTTAGCCCCAAACGCGGCAAGCCATTTGTGGACGGATGGTGCTGTAGCCATACAGTACGTCAATACGGCAAGGCATACGGTCATTGTTGATGTCGTACTGGCGAACCACACGCAAAGAAATACCGTTGTGGACAGCACGAGCGGCCATGTCAACACCTTGTGGGAGCAACAAGTCAGCAGTAGCAAAGGTGATCGCATCCTTGTGGTAGACCAAGTTCTGTGCGTAAGCAGTAGAAGCTGAACCCAAGAAAGTAACAGCCTTGCTGTTTTGTGGCAATACATCCACAGTTGCCAATGCATGGTTAGCAGAGTACATAGGTGCAACAGTCACAGTCCAAGTACCAGACACAGCAGTAGCGTCAGCCAAAGCCACGAATTGGAACAATGAACCAGTAGTTTCACGAGTCTGTGGGTTAACTGCATAGCAAGAAGCGATAGTGAACACATCACCAGCCTTGATGGTGGTAGTCACTGAGCCTTGTGTCAATGTCAGAGTAGAAGAACCCTCAGAGGTCACGGCAGCGCCAGTGGTGGTGGATGCAGAAGCATCGCGTGAACCAGTAGTGAACTGCTTGATAGACTGAGACATGTTGATCTCGTCAAAGCCCAACACGCCAGTACCCATCATGCCGTTCTTGAACTGCTTGCTGATAGTGTCGGTAGGATTGAACAGACCTTTCATGCCTTCAACCAAGCCAGCGTTAGCGGCGGGGTTCACTGTGGCGTAACGGGGTGACATCACTGCGGCGTTTTCGTTCAGTTTCTGTTGGGCTTGCAACAAGACCAAAGAGGTAGAAGGAGTGGTGCCAGGTGTGCCAACAGAGTTACCGATGGTCTTGAATGCATTAGCAACATCAGCATCAATAGAAGATGCCAATTGGCTAATACGGGGCTTCAACACACGCTCTGCGAAGTCATCCAATTGCATGGTCAATTCAGCAGATGTGAAGTTGACACCGATATGCTTTTGGCTTGCAACAGACAAGGTGGTGAATTGCTCGTTGTCATCTTGGACTTGGAGCGCTGCACCGTCAGTCACCAGAGCGCGGTCAGGTAAACGGATACGGAGAGTTGAACCGATCTTTGCACCTTCGACAGCGAAGCTATCGTCATACTGGCGGTTCACATTACGGGTGAGCACTAGGTTGTTCTCAAGAATTTCGAGAGCCTTTCTAGTGATCATGTCAATGGTTAAGATACTGTTAGACATGGAAAAAATCCTTTAAAAATTGATTAGCGGGTCTGCGCTTGCCACTTCTTCATCTGTCTTGCTCGTTCTGCTTCAATCCACTGCGAGTCCGTCATGGTCTTGGTAGACCTTGGGTCTGTAGTGTCATAAGCAGGCGATCCATTGGATCGAGCAGTGACAGGCGAAATAGGTGCTGGCGCTGACGTTGTTCTTTTGATCGGGGGGTTATCGACTAATTTAGCCTCAATTTTCCCAATCTCTTTAGCCTGTGCAAGCGTTGACATGCGTGAGATGCGATCCGCTTCTTTGGGGTTAGAACCGAGGTAGTAAGCTAACTCAGGACCAACATCAGAGAATTTGATCGTTTCAGCCATCACTTCTGTGATTGGAAGTTTTGGGTTGTACGCTACTTGTTCAAAGTCATCGTACTTACTCCGCGCTTCTTCTTCACGGTCATGGTAACTTTCAAGAACTTCCGATCTTTGCTTTTCAGCCTCTCGCTGTGCGATTAGTTGTTGTGCTTTCTGAAGTGCTAATGCTTCCGCATAAGCCTCAGTAGACTCAAACTGATCAAGAGATGCTACTGGCGCTGATCGCAGTGTCTGTTGTTCAGACTGACGCTGTGCCTGTTCTCGTTCCCACTTACGTTGCTCTCTTGCGAGGCGTTTGCCGATCGCAGCGTCTAACTCTTCTTGTGTGAAGGTCTTAGATACCACTTCTGGCGTTTCCGACACTTGAACTTCAGTCTCAGGGGTAGCCGTCACCTCAAGAGCTGGCGCGGAGTCAACTTCCGCTAGGTTTTGTTGGACTTCTTCAGTCATTTCAATGAATCCTTGGATTCCTCGGTGAACCTCACCGATACGGTTTTTACAAATGTATCAGATATTTAAATTAAATGCTAATTTCAATCTTTGTCAATGTTAATTTACTCCGCTTAATATAGGTTGTAAATTTAAGTCGGTATATGTTTTATATACATCTGCTATTGCACCCTGTTCAAACAAACTATAAACATGGGTTTTAAATTCTTCTTTGCTTATTTGTGCATTTTCAAATGAACTTTTTAAAGTTTGTACTTGTGTTGCTAATTCTATTTGTGTCATAAAAAATTATCCTATTTCTTACAGAATTATGGTTTGGTCTGCGCCTGTATAACTCAACACAATCCACGAACCGCCATTAACTCGATACACACACGCACCATTTCCACCTGCGGTTACGCCTCCCGCCGACAATCCTCCATTCCCACCTTTTCCCGTGTTAGCCTGATACTGTGCATCGCCAGAATTTACTGCTGCACCACCAGCCCCCAAGAGACCATCATTTCCTACTGTATTTGTGGTTGATGTTGCTGTACCAACATAACTTGACCCACCGCCTCCAGAACCACCAAAGTTTGGTGCAGGGCCTGTTAGACCAGCACCTCCACCTCCATAGTATCCTGCGCCTCCGCTTCCAGGTGTACCAGTCGCATTGTCTCCACCGCCATCAGGCCCACCGCCATAGACAGCACCTCCAGATGGGCCTAACGCACCTGCGCCACCTTGCAAAGCTGAACCAGCAGTTCCTACATTTGTTGTGCCTCCCGCCGCTCCACCTGCGCTTTGAGTGCCACCGAAACCATTAGTTCCAGTTCCATTTTTGCCTATTAATCCACCGCCACCCACGCCAGGGAATCCACTCCTTGCACCAGAAGAGCCAGCACCAGCAATTAGCAAAGCGTTTGCATGAGAAATTGATGTAAGAAATACTCCGCAGTAACCACCACCACCACCAGCCCTACCACTAACGCCAGCAGAACCGCCAGCACCCACAACAACTTTTAATACCTGACTTACATTAAAAAACAATGTTCCCGCTACAAATCCACCGCTACCAGCACCATATCCATCTGCCGCAGCAGTTCCACCGCCACCGCCAGCCCATAGTTTAAATTCCACTGTGTATCCACTAGCGCCGCTAGTTAGCAAGGAGTTTTTAGCGGCAAACATTATGGGGTATACCCTTGGGCAATTGAACCGTACCAGTTTGTACCGTCAGCAATAAAAGTCAAAATGTCCATCTTGCCAGCAGTTGCTGTGATGGTTGGTGCGCCAGCCGTACCCCATTTAACCGAGGTAAATGTCGCTGTGCCGTTACCTGTGGTTGCTGCCTGTTTAAGTAGCAACACAAAAGATTTACCAGCCACATTTGCAGGCATTGTAAATGTGCAAGCTGTAGATGCTGTCAAAGTTGCAGTCTGCACCGTACCATTGGTCAATGCCAAAGTAGATGCAGTAGTCACTGTGCCAATGGCAACAACTGCCTCAACATAATTGGTGACTGTTGGGTTGTTAAATAGTCCATTAGCGCTGACCTTAGTAGTTGTACCACTTTGCACAATCGGCAATACCTCAGTACCCGCTAGGGGGACTGTTGCGCTCGGTAGAGCAGAGATTTTTGTATCAGCCATTTATCACTCCAACAAAATTAGACCGCCATCCTCTTGCACGAGGTTGTCACCGATCTCAGTTAAAAGATTGCCCTGCACAGTTGCATCGGCATATCCAGACAAAAAGGAAATAATGCTTCCAATACCAATGGAAACACCGTTCCGAATAGGAATGCCAAAGTAACTCATTGTGAGTTCATTGGTTTACAGTAAATCGTGCCACCAGTAGACACTTGAATCGCACTCACACGCCATTGACCGCTAACACTAGCGGGTACTTTAAATGGAATTGGTGTAAATGGTGGGATAGGAGTGCTAGATGTTGTGGCTGTTACGCCTTCACCAACTAACACATAGCAAGATTGGTCAGACCAAACTACCACGCCTTGAGCGCCAGCAGGCCAAGTACCAGTGCTTCCAGCAGTGCCAGTGTAAGTCACAGACTTGGCTGGAAAATTACTATCTGCTAAAGGGTTTAAAAGTTCCATGATGTGTCCTTATGCCAAGAATTTTAGTTTATACAATGTGCGGAGATAGATTTCAATGATATTGTCAATTAACTGTTGTAACGACATATCGGTCTTGTCCACCACTTCATATCGCGCATCTTCAATCTGTTTCAAAGAATCTTCCAAGAATTCTATGATGTTAGATGTTTTCTTTGCCGAATGCAAAGTGATTGGCCCAATTAGACCATGACGGCCTTGGTAGGACTCGGCAAAATCGTCCGCAGCGTCAATGATGCGGTCATAAAAGATATTTAACGCTGTGTGCTTGCTGAAACTGCGAGTGTTCAGATGCACAGAATGCGCTACATCACGGGCTAGGAAAAGGATTCCTATAAATTCATTGGCTTTCATTGGGGCATTCCTTGTGGGGGCATCATCTCTGGTGGCATTTGGGGTTGCTGATATTCAGCAGATTCGGGCATCATTTCGTTCTGTTCACGGCCAGGCATCTCGCCCACCAAATCACCAGAAGTGATCATCCCATGAACCGTTCCCATGACAATATCTTGGATTTGCTCTGGTGACATACTGGCTTGAACGGCGGCAATACGCTTGGTTTCCGCTTCATAAGCCTTAACTTGAGCCTCAAAATCTTTGCGTTCTTGATCCTGCATTTCGATAGATTTACCAACATTTTTAATCATGTTGTGCATGGCTTCCATCTCTTGACCCATAGCCTGCATTTGTTGCTGCGCGGCTTGCAATTCTGGATTGTCTTCGCCGTCTTGCATTAGTTTAGGGTCAATAGTCTTAGCAAAACGTTTAGCCATTTCTTGAGCCCCTGGCCAATCCATGTTTTTAACAAACAGATCGCCGGCGACTTGCCACAGTTGTGGGTTGCCTTGCAGAAGTTGAGCCATTGCTTCCAATGCTTCTTGGCGTTTGGTGGCGTAGCCTGGGCCCGTAGTAGCGACCACATCGTACTTGCCGACACCAGGGTTATAAACCTTCTCGATCACAATACCTTCTTGGTTCATAATCTTATTAACTGGTTGTGGCTGATCAGGGTTGATCTTGACCATTTTGGTCTCGCCATCTTCACCAATAATTCGGGCAATACGCTGGGTGTCGTAAATCTTAGGGATTAAGTCAATCAGCTGGCGCGCAATGTGGCGAACACCACGGGCAAGGTTGTCGCCGTAGTGGTAAGTGCCCACATCGCCTTCTCGTTGACGCGCAAGGATAGCTTTGCCTGAGCGCTCATTGCTTCCCATGCCCAAACTAGCGTTGTACTGGCCAGTTGTGGACTTAATATCTTCAGATGCGCCAGCTTTTGCTTGCAGTAAGCCGCTTGAGGCCATTGGGGGTTGAGCTCTTTGAGGCAACGGCAAAATAGAACCTTGGCCGTCTGTTACATCGGGGTTTACCTCAAGGTAAGGCCAATTCGTGGTGTTGGCGGTCTTCCATTGGTTTTCATAACCTTCAAACTGACCACCGTAACCAATGAATGGCGCTTTAGGAGCTAGGGCAAGCATCTCTGCTTCTTGGCTAACCCAGTAGTTGTACATGCGCTGTGCGTCTTTGGCGTTTCTCACCAAACCAGACACATACAAGCGTCCATCTACCTCAAATTCGTTGCCGACAATGCGGATAACGGGTATCCACTTGCCTGCCCACTCGCGTTGTTCAAGGATTTCGTAACCATTGATCTTGCAGTATTTGACTTTTGGACGGTCAGACTCGCGTGATTTGCTAGGTTTGCCAAAATGCTCTCTCAGCATCTTGTCTTCTGGTGTGCCAGCAAATGCGGTCTGGTTGCCAGGGTACAAATTCAACGTAGCGCGGTCAAAGTCAATGTAGTAGTAATCAGCGATGCGGATGGTGTCCTCATTTAACCAATTACTGATGGATTGATCACCAACGCCCAATGATTGCAAAGTTGTAATGGGAGCAGCGTCTGGGTACATGCGCTCAAACTCTTCTTTGGTGATGTCTTCGGTAATGAAGCACCACTTAGCGTCTGCGCCTGTTGGGTCTTGGATCGTTGGGTCCATGTAGACCGAGAAACTGTTACGAATACGCCCAATCTTGATGTCTTGATCAAAGGTGTTGTCTTCGCAATACTCGGTCAACAGACGGATATAGCCTTCGCCATAAGCAACTTGGTTTTCACAAGCGGTGTCATAAGCAACATCAGCGTCAGAGATGTACTCAATGTGGCGAATCATGCCATTGAAGATGTCTGCTACTTCAATGTCTGCGTTATCGTCTACGGGGATGACCTTCGCGCCAGGTCTATTCTGGCGTTGGTCATTTGTGACTTGGCGCACATGCTGTGGCAGTTTATTGATCGTCAGACAGGGACGGGCATTAATGGTTTGACCTTGTACAGCACCACGGGTGGCAAGTACATCGGCAGGCCATTGCCAGTGGTTGTCAGGTGAGCCAGCGTAGAACTTTAGGTCATCTGTCTCATCTTCACGGGATTCGAATAGCGCGGAAACGGCTAAATCTAGCCTTGCTCTTGCTGTGGCCAAAACGTCGGAAGCGCTTTTCTTGGGTTTACCGCCTTCAGCTACTGCGCCAGCAGCCGCAATCCCTGTGTAATCTGCCATTATTTTTTCTTCATTGGTTTAGATTGCGCCGCGCGTTTTTCGCTGTAGGCAATTGCCACGGCTTGCTTAACTGGTTTGCCAGCGGCAATCTCAGCTTTTACATTTTTGCGAAATGCTTCTTTGCTTGCAGATTTAACGAGTGGCATTATTTGGCTTTCTTTGCTGTTTTAGCAGATTCTTTAAATGCTTTAGCAGTTGGAGCGCCTTTTGCACCTACGGGACGCATCTTCTCTTTACTGCCCGCTGCGATACGCGCTTGTTTAGCATGAATATTTGCGTAGAGTCCTGGCTTCATAGTCAACACTTCCATCGTTTAAGAGCTGCCTTGGCGCGTTCGCCGTTCTTGGCATTGGCCGCTACAGCCCCCATTCTTGCACAAAATGAATCTTTGCGACCTTGATCTGCTTTGGTTTTGGGGTTTGGTGCTGGCGCTTTTAAGTGTGAACCAGTCTCACGGTTGTATTTCTCGCGCCCTTTTTCTGTCAGACCTGCGCCCTTAGAAACGGGGAGTTTTTCGCCTCTGCCTACTGACAAAGACACGCCTTTTTTTGCCATTTAAGCCCCCATCCAAGAAGTATGCATTGCACTGCCTTGTGCATTAATGCGACGAGTAGGTTCAGTGTACTCTCTGTGCGCTACAGGAAAAGCAAAAGTGACAGCAATAGCGTCGGCAGCATCTGGTGAAGCTAACCCCCGTGCTTTCATATCTTTTTTGCTTTCCAAGAAGATTGTTCCGCGTGAATCAGGCTTCATCATAGGCGAAATCAGATCAGTTTTCAAGAACCTATCGTTTGGAATACTAGCAAATTTCAACCATTCCCGCATTTCACCCCACATCTGCGCGCGCATATTGCCGTACATGATCGGATTCTTGGCCTTATTACCAAAGTTTACGCCTTTTATTTTGTAGCGTTGCTCCTTGAGCCGGTCTACGATGCCGGCGCCTAAGCCACCCTCGTCGATCACGACCAGTGTAGGCTTAAATTCATCAATCGCCTCGATCACATGCCCGACCACCGTCATAGTGTCGTCGCCTCGGTGGCGCATGATCTTCACTATATCGCGCCCTTGCCGCACCGCGATCACCGTAGCGTCTGCGCCGAAGCGTGCAGGGTCCACGCCGATCACTATTGGCGCTGACTGATCCTTATATTTGGCTCGTTTCATGGCGTCGTCCACAATATCTGCGCCAATGAACTGATCATCGCCCGCGTTGGGGAACATGCCGTACACCTCGACGTGCGCTTGCGCTGAGTCTGGCCCATATTCGCCAATGATTCGTTCGTAAACCGCCTTGTCCGTTCCTTCGACCGTGCGCGCGTCCACCACTTTGGTTTTCCAAAACTCGCGTTTGGAATTAAAGGCTTCGTAAAAGTACCCAGTATTGCGGCGCGGGTTAGAGAAGGCCAGCCAAAAACGGTTTGGCGTGTTTTCAGTAAAAAATCCACCCGTCACCGCCCAGATTGAGTCGTCAATACCACTGGCTTCGTCGAATACCACCAGCACACCATCAAAGTTGTGCACACCCGCGTATGCGTCGGGATTCTCCGCTGACCAGAGCCGCCCCTCGACGCCCCAGTATCTTGTGCCCTTTTTCAAATCCCGTTCGACCAGCTCGGTCAGCCATTTGGCCGGCATGACGCGGGTTGCCGAGACTTCAAACCAATGGCTGTTAAGTGACATCGCCAGCCATTTAGTAATTTCAGCCCAAGTGATTGATCGCAGTTGGCTTTCCGAGTTAGCCGAGATGATGGTCGTCGAGCCAATTCGCGTGGACACCATCCAAATTGTGATCCAACTCACTAACGCCGATTTGCCAATACCACGGCCGGACGAGATAGCTTCTTGCAATACATCGTAGTCCAGTTTGCCTTGGTTGGTCTTAATGTGTTCGGCCAAGTCGAGCAACACCTCGCGCTGCCATTTGCGTGGGCCGTCAAAGTTTTCCAATGGCGTACCCTTGACGCCCCACGGAAATGACAGCATCACAAACGCCAGCGGGTTGTCCTTGATCTGCGGCGACCACAGCCGCGCCATCAGTTCTTGTTCGTCTTCAGCGCTGTAGATGGTGCTCTGCATTTAGCTTCTTTAGTGTGGGGCTTGGCTCATGTGCGATGACATCAATAACCCGCGACTCGGCGTCGCGCAGCGCTTGCGTGATCGAGATGCGCTGGTCCACGTCGATGCTGATGGATTGCTTGGCCACCCAACCGTGGACATTTTGCAAAATAGCCAATGCGGCTTTAGCGTCGCCTTCACTTGCTGCTTTATGTAAGCACATGGACATGTCGCGTTCGCCATCTGCGCGGCCTTTCATTTCGGCCATCTCGGCAACGGGGTCAAGTTGGCAAAGTTGACGATATTCGGTTGGCAGCAATCCAGCCGCTAACGCTAAGGCGTCGCCTTTCAGTCCGAGTTTGGCCGCGTCATATATGCGTTGTAGGCGACTCTCGGTCGCTTCAATCTTACGCGCGGTAAATGGCAGGCTTTGAAACATATGCCGAATATACCAAAAAAATTTAAAAAAATAGAGCCGGTTGGTTTTGAACTTTTATATAAAAAAATTTTGTTTGTGAACCCTCCGAAGCTGGGGGCCCATTGCGCGGGCCCTACCCCACCCCCTCAACCCGATGGATCAGGCCAGATCGGCCATGTGGCCACGTGGGCGCGCGGCCGTCGGCCGGCCAGCTGGCGCCAGGCAGGCGCGCGGCCACCGGCAGGCAGGCAGGCGCCGGCCGTGTGGACAATGTGGACAATGTGGACCATGCGGCGCGAGTCGCTGGCCGCTTTAAATAACTACTGGGTTTTTATCCATGTAATACTTTCGTGGTGGGTCATGGCGAGCCCAATAGGCATGCGGGTTCCCAAGGGTAGGGCTGGAGAGCCCCTATCCATGCGGGTTCCCACGTGGACAATTTGGCATTGTCCACAAAATTCGTCAAAATATTACATGGCGGCTTGTAGCATGGTCGCCAAATAACTGTGTAATCCTATAGTTCTATATATTTATTAGGCTTATTAAGTACTAATCTAACCATTGTCCACATTGTCCACATAGCCCCGAAACCCGCGCCGTTGTTGACTATTCGTGTGGACAATTTGGCGTCGAAACCATAGTCCACACATAGTCCACGCATTGTCCACACATAGGGAAACTACCTAGAAAATAATTGTTGACAATGTAAGGAAAGGCCTTACAATATATATACCGACGCAAGATCGCGCCGGCAACAAACTACAGTAAAGGCACACAATGAAATTCACACATAAAGAACTCGCGCAAATTGAAACCACGGTCGCCAAATTCGACACGATCGCTAGAACACTGGCCGACTATGATTCGACCGTCGTCGCCGACGTGCGCGCGCTGGGTTACATCATTCAAGAGTTACGCACGACGGCCGGCCTTATGGCCGACGATGATCGCCAGGTGCAACAAGCCGGCATCGGCCGCGTGTTTAGCTTATTCGCTAACCTCCCACAGTAAACCCAAGCCGGCCAGGCGCGACGCCTGGCCACAATCAACTAAACGAAAGTAAAAAATGTACTCTTCAATATACAAAGCGCGTAAGGAAACCGGTTATAAATTCGAGTTACTGATTCACAGTTTGCCCAGTATTGCCGGCGACTCAGTAACGGCAAAATACTATTACCAAACTAAAAACGAAGCGATTAAAGCCGCCGCAATACTCGGCGCGAAGGCTTGGAACTATTAAAACCTAAACCGGCCAGGCGCGACGCCTGGCCACAAATACAGTCAACTAACCTAAACGAAAGTAAAAAATGCAAGTACATCTCACACTAAAAAGCGCAAACGTCAAAACCGGTCCGATACCCGTATCCACCACGGCGCGCGAGTCGTGCCCTTCAAATTGCGCCGTGCGCGACGCATGCTATGCGGCCAGCGGGCCGCTCGCGCTCCACTGGGCCGCCGTATCAAACGGCACGCGTGGGGCCGACTGGGCCACGTTTACAAAATCAATCGCACAATTACCCGACGGCCAGCTTTGGAGACATAACCAGGCAGGCGACCTACCGCAAGCCGGCGGCACAATCGACGCCGCGAAGCTGGGCCAGCTGGTCGCCGCGAATACTGGCCGCCGTGGCTTCACCTATACGCACCACCGTGACGCCGCGTCGATCGACTGGGTACGTCATGCGAACGCGTGGGGGTTTACGGTAAACCTAAGCGCAAACGACCTACACGACGCCGACAAGCTGGCCGACTATGCGGCCGGTCCGGTCGTCGTCGTGTTGCCCAGCACGCAAACGAAGAACACACGCACGCCGGCCGGCCGCGCCGTCGTCGTGTGCCCAGCTACACAACGCGACGACGTGTCGTGTGCGACGTGTCAACTATGCGCGCGCCAGCGCTCCACAATTGTCGGCTTTCCGGCTCACGGCACGCGCCGCCGTGTGATTGATATCAAGCTGGCCGCGTAAGCGCTCGACTGTATGCGGCCGCCGCTGGCCGTATACGGGCGCGCACTATCGCACGCTATAACCTAAACGAAAGTAAATATGCAAAAAGTAATGAGAGCCAAATATGCCGGCCGCTGTAGTCGGACCGGCGCGCCGATACGGCCAGGCGACGAAATAGTTTATGACACGGCCACGCGTACCGCATGGATCACGTGTGAAGATGACGACCTAAACACAATCACGCTAAACGACCAGGGGCGCTACCGTACGTTTACACGTAACGCGCGCGGCCGCTGTATCGACGCGCCGTGTTGCGGCTGCTGCACTATTTAAGGGGGAATTATGTTTAGCACGTATTTAAGATTAAACCTGCCCGTATGGGCCAGCAGCCGCGACGTCATACGCGCGACTTACGGCCGGCTGCAGCCAGGGGCCCGAGCTCGCGCGCATCGGGCGCCGCGCCAGGCCATATTGCGCGACATGCTGGCCCAACACGCGGCCGCGCAGGACCTACACGCGAGGGTTACACATGTATAAATTAAATCAACGCGTTATCACGCACAAATACGGGCCGGGGACAATTATTGTTTTTGAGCGCGTTACGTTTAACGCTGTGCAATCGGTTGACGAATACCAGGCGGGCGACCGGATAGGCGTGCAATTAGACACGCCTGAAAATTGGATGCTGCACTCGCGCGGCCTGCCGTATTTTGTGCCGGGAGATATAGCATGACCTACTACACGACGAAAGCCGCCGCGCAGGCGCTGGCCGATACGCTGGCCATGCAGGACGCCGACGCCTGGCGGTACGAGGTCCAAGCTGGGCCGCGTGGCTTTTATGTGGCGGTATTTGATTTTGACAATTATTTTTTAGGGAACCTATGAGACACATCACAATTTTTATTTATTTGGCCGCGCTGGCCGTGCTAGCGCTTGATTTATTTATTTGGAGAATCTAACCATGCAAACGATAACAATAGGGAAAACACGATATACGACTAACCGCACGGATATATTCGCGCACCACGCAAAATGCACCGGTAAGCATAAGCGCGTTAAATCTAAGGGACCGGAGCGCCGGTTTTATCCGGTTTACTTTGACGACATGAGCACGGCCGACTATGTGGCCAAATACGAAAGCCTAAACCATGTAAAACACTTGCTGCCGGTAGCTTGGGACCAGCTGCGCGCGCTGCCGTGCCTGGCGCCGGTAGGCGAAGACAGCTACAGCGAGGCGGCCGATAATGAATAATATACCTAAAATTTTGCAGGATGCATTAAGGCCCTTCGCGCCGCCTGCCCTTAGTACTAGCAGCGAGCGCGTGACGGCTGCGCTGGTCCTAGCGCTTACGGCGCCGGATGCGAAAGCCGCGCAGCAGTGCGCCGACATGGCCGAAGAATTCGCGCAGGGTTTAACTGATGACCAGGTCGAGCAGTGTAAGGCCGACGCCATGCGGAGGGCCGGTTTATGACACTAATTGATTTTTGCGGCCTGCCACGCACCATGCACGAATGCGAAGCGGAGGGGTACACACGCGACCAGGTATACGCGGCGGTTAAGCGCGGCGAGCTGGTAAACCAAAACCGGCGCGACGCCTGGGGCCGGATACGGCGCGGCGCTGGCCTGTTTACTGTGGCCGACACTAAGCCGGCATATGACGCCGGCGCGCTGGTGGAGGTGTGGCGATGATTCTCGCTGTACTGATTGCCGCTATACTGGCGGTGCTGCTAAACATTTAGCAGTTGCCTAAAACTTTAAAGCCCCTGCAAAGGGGCTTTTTTTTATGTCTCGACTAGTCGGCGCAGGTCCGACTTTGCGACGTCCACCATATCAGGCGCGCAAAATATATGCTTTTTGGTGTCATAGTCGCGCGACTTCAAGCGGCCCATGTCCACCCAGCCGGCCTCCTTAAGCGCATGCAATAAAGCGGGCTGTACCACCTTCACGCCCTGGGGCGCCATGCCCTGCAGGCGGTCGCATATGGTGTGGAAGGGCGATCCGATGACACCACGGGCAAAGTCACCGGCACGGCGGCGCATTTGATCGACTAAGAACGACTCGGCCGAGCTCATGCCGTGCTCGACCATGATGGCCTTGGCCTCTGTCATTGGCGGCGGCGCGTTGGGATTCCACGCCGACACGTCACGCGTGTGCAAGTAATGCGCGACTGCTTCAAAGCCTCCCCTGTGTTGATACCAGTTCCACAAGCTCACCGCCTGAGCCTCTGGTAGTTTAGACGCCTCGGCCCACACGCAAAACCAGCGGCGATCTTCTGAGGGAATCGATATGGCCACGCGCTCATTAGAAAATGCGACGACGAACACGCGATTGAGCGCCATGTATGGGTGCAAGCCCTTGCGATTAATTGGCAACATTTCAGGCGGCGCGGCGATGATGGGCTTTAGCACGTTCTCTAATGCGCGTCTGTCTTTTGCTTCTGCTTGGCGAAGCTCTGCGATTTCCATCACTTCGCACTCGAGCGCGTAGCCCCATTGGCTGGTTAAGTCTTCATTTTTGACCAGCGAGCAATTGGTCTTGGCCTTGCCTCCGATGGCCCAAAAAAACGGCGCGAATAATGTGTCCTTGCCTGAGCCATGATTGCCGCCCATAAGGATCGCGTGGTTAATCTTATGCGTTGGGAATTGCACTTTATGAGCAAGCGCGTTCAACAAGTGCTCGCGCTCAAAATCAATCGGAACCATGCGCTCGACGTGTTTAAGCCAGAGCGATACATCGCCTGCAACGGGCTCCGGCCGCGCATCGCGCCAGCGATTGCCGTATACGAAACCATCGCGCGCCACTAAGATCGACTCGCCTGCGGCGTAGGTTATGCCGACCAGCGCCTTCGCGCCCTTGGCCTGTCTGTTCTCATCAAAGCTGATCGACGCCTCGACTTTGCGTTTGGTGTGCAATGACGTGCACCCGATGTGGCGAAACAAAGCATTGAAAGTGCCGCGCGACAGTTCGCGTCTGTCTTGCATGTCAAAGTAGGCGTCGTCGTCTTGAATGTAGGCGAAGCGGTCCCACCACTCTGCCTTTTCGATCCTGCCGAGCTCCTTGCGCTCGACCTCTGCAATAACACGCGCGGCCTCGTCTGGGTATTTCTCTGTAGGTGATAGCTTGGACAATGCCAAGTCCATCGCCTGCGCCAGCAACTCATCACGCAGGCCAGGGGTGTGTGCTGGCCCGCCGTTGTCTGCAACCCATGTCAAAAACGATTTGGAATCAAAGTCAACGCAATGCGAGTGCAGGCAACAGTACGCACGGTTGGCTGGCATGTAGCGGCCCTCTGGGTTGCCGTCGGTATGCTCTGCGTTGTTTGGGCAGACGATCCCCGCCCAGCCCTCTTGGTTGGGCCTGCTGAGTAACATGCCCTGCTCTGACAACCACGCCATGACGTCGTCTGCGCCGTCGTCTGATAGGCGAATTGGGCGCAGGGTGAGACTGTCGGCCTCTGCTGGCACGACACCCAGCGCGTCGCATATGTCTGTCAATGTGTATTCGCGCTCAGGATGGAACTCAACTAGTCGAGCGGCAAAGCTATCGCGCCCAGGCTTTAGGTTGACCGAGCCAGGCAAACGAAAATTGCGAACTGCGTTGCACGCACCAGGGTCGGTAAACCCTGCGTCTGCAATCGCGCGAATGGCGGCGCTGAACTCGCCCTTGGTCGGCTGATCGCTGAACGCATAGCCCCATTGGAACGAACCCTCGGATGTCTCCATGATCCACGTCGGGGCTAATGGTGGCGTCTTGGACTTGGTGCCAATGTCGTCGAGCATCATCACAAGGATGTACTCGCAGTTATCAGCGCGAGCGGATACGTGGCCGTCTGTGAAGCGGTCAATAATGAACGACGCCGTGTTGCCGTACCATGCTTGCCCTGCCTTGACACCTTTGCTGGGCAAGTACGCTGGCCATGTGCACTTGACTGCGCCGTCTGCGTGCAATTGAATCTGGCCGTCTTTCAACTGTGGTTTTTGTCTCACAATTAGCGCGGTCTCACCTTCAGGGGCTAATTTTGTGATAAATTCTAGAAATTCCAAACTGATTCTCCTTTAAGAGCCCGCCTGCCAGCGGGCTTTTTACTTACCGTACCTAGACATAATCGCCACCTCAGCGCCAAGAGGTAAACCCTCGGCCCATGCAGGTGGCGAGCACATCACACGTTCTAATTCGCCCGCCATTTCTTCTGGTCGGTCGGTCTCTAAAACTATCTCATCATGCACATGCAGCACCACGTCATCGAGTTGGCGTAGCGCGTAACGCAACAGATCATTGGCGGTGGCCTGCGTGATGTTCTCACACGCCAGCCCTTTCCAAAGCCTAGCCCGTGGCCACTCTTTTGCGTCTGCTGCCGGCTTCCATGCCGCCTTGGCGTAAGTCACGCCGTCGGTCTCCAGCTTGGCAAACGGATAGCAGAGCACACGCCCAGAGGGCAGAGCGTACCAAAGGTGCTGGCCATCATACATATAGGTAACCCGCCCCACACTGAACTCATGGCCTTTATTTCGCATAGCGCGGGTGTATGCCTCTTCGAGTTTCTGCCAGTAGGGTACCGACCACGGATTAGCCCTGCGCCATGCGTCCACCATGCGCTTGGCGTCTGACTCAGGCAAAAGCACGCCATAGACGCGGCCCATAGCGGCGAAGGCACCAATACCACCGGCAAAGCCACACGCAAGCTCTTGGACCTTGCCGATCTGACGCTGGCGGTCGTCTACTGCATCGACTGCCACGCCAAAGGTGGCCGACGCGTTGACCTTGTAGACGTCCTCACCCTTAGCAAATATGGCCAGCTTGGCCTCGCCTGCTGGGCAGTTTGAGAGCCACGGATTAGCGCGCGCCTCAATAGACGACCAATCAGCGACGACTAGGTGTTTTCCCTTAGCAGGAATTAATGCGGGCCTGAGCATTCCTTTAAGGACATCAGTAACACGCTTTCCAAATTTTGGAACAATTGAATGACCTCGGACCATTGCAGTTCTAACGTCTTCGGGCGATTTGGCACATTTCCTAGTGAAATTATGAACTTGGGCTCCGTAGCTGCTGGCACGACCCGTGGCAGACCCTCCAGCGAATACGAAGGCACCGCGCACCCTGTGATCTTCGACGTCTGCGAGGCTTGCAAGGCGGCTGAACTTCGCAACTGAAGACGCCCATAGATCATCCGCGCATTGGATGACCTCGGCAACAGCGGGCGGTATCTCATCGGGGTCCTCCATCGCAAGCAGGTTAGCCCGCACGGTCTTGTCAATCGAGTATTTTTTCTCGCCGTCCTTGTACGACTCCATCAGCTTCAAAGCCTGCGGGCCTACTCGATCAATCACCCACTGACGCATTTTAGGCGACCGGACGCTGGTGATGGCGCCTTCTGTGACTTCAGCCACGATTTGCTCAATTTCGGTCAGCTCGTCGCTGGCGAACTTAACAGCGGCTTGGCATAAGGGCACATCGACCAACACGCCGCGGTCGTTGATACGCTCGTTGACGTGATAGTCGGCCAACTCGTCATCGCTCAACGGGCGCAGGGCTTGGCTGATCGAGCGCATGGCGCGCACGTCCTGCTCGCAATATTGGATCATCTCGGCCATAAGGTCGGCGTCGTTGCGGAAAGTGCCGTCTGGTTTGGGGATGCTAAGTAAGCGGATCAACTGCGAACCGCGATGGTCTTTTTTCATAGACGCGCCGGCAAAGCGGCCAACGTCCTCAAGTGAGCCAGGCGCGCAATTGGCGCGGCCCTGTGCTGCGGTGCAATAAAACTGTTCCAGATCAAAATTAATCTGCAAAACGTACCAAAAAATTAAACGCTCAAAAGCGGCGTTGTGGGCGTAGATTAGTCCTTTGTGCTGGGCTACAGCCGCAGGAAAAGGATCGGTGGGCAACCATGTTTGCACATCACCATCGCCAAAGGCGTAAGACATGCACAGCACTTCGGTGCTCGCGTCTTGCGCGTAGTTGTAAACGCCCGCGACTTTTAGGTCGCAGGCGCTACGGGTCTCAAAGTCTAGCCAAAGCATATATAGGCGGGGGTCTCGATTTAGTTGTTTTATATACATTTACATGCATACGTGTATAGGAAAGCCAGAAAACTATACACATGACATCCTCGAATGCTGACTTAACAACCCCCTATTTACTTAGGCGGAGCGACGGCGACGACCAACGGGCGCAGGCGCTTCGACAGCTTCGGGGGCGGGCTCAGGCTCGCCGTCCATGCTGACCCATTCCACAACCTCAAAGACAGGCGTATAAATCTTGCCGTAAGACTTGTGGGCGTAGTGGTCTTTCTTTAGACGCACGATTGCCACAGGCTTAGACTGATCTTTTTCTACCTGCTCTGCCAAGGCCACGGCCAAGGTTTGAACTGCACGCTTACCGCCTACTGACGTAGTGGTGAAACGCGCTTCCATGCCTTTGTCTTCGCCGCTGATGCACTTTAAAGACATACCGACTTGGGTTTCCCAACCCTTCTTGGCGCCTGGAGGCGCTTCGTCGAGCTCAGGCAATGGCTGGCTTACGCTCGCCATCTTCTCGGCCAATACTTCACCATCGCCCCAAGCAATAAAGCCGTGGACAAAAGAAAAAGGATTGATGGCCCAAGTCGAATCTTCTTCAACTTCGGTTTGATCCGCGCCAAAGACCCAGTGGCCAGTCTTATCCATTTTCAGGATGACTGTGCCGGCGGGGCCGACATCGGCTTGAATCGCGCGCAAAGCGGATGACAGGGTGGAGACTGCTGGCAAGCCAGCTTGAGAGAACGCTACTAGATTGGACATTTCTGTTTCCTTTACATGATTTTAGAAAGGGCTGCAGTTAACTGCTTCCCGATTTGAACAACTTCGGGGCGCGGATCATCCGCGCTGGCCAAAGTGTTACCTGAACTAACGGCGACGACTAAATCGTCTGGTAGGCCGAGCTTGCGCTTTTTGAGCACCTTCTCGGCCTTCGCAGGGGAGATCACAGACGACTCCATCACTTCAGATTCTGTAAGACCGAAAGCAAACAAAGCCACTTTGGCTTTCTCTTCATCGGTCCATTGACGGATGGCACGTTTGGCCACCAGTTTGTAATCGGGCAGCTTAGCACCAGAGTCAAGCATTTGGAGCGCAAGCGCGCGTAGATCAGTGATCCACTGCTCCAGCATATCAGCATTTTTAAGGTACGCACTGATTGTCGGCGCGTCCAAATTGTCAATGCTGGTCTTCAATGCGCGGTCTACGGCACCTGTCATTTGAGGGCAGATTGGCTTGGCAGCACACCAGCGGCAATGATCGCCTGTTTGCAGTTTAGCGTCTGGCTTTTGAGCTTCTTTGACAGCGTTAACTAATTGTTTCTCAAACTCAGCAATGCGCTTAGGTGTGGTCACCCAGCGCTTAACTGCGGGCGGCTGAACGATCACCATCTCAATCTCATCGACGCCTTCAAACGCCCACTTGGCCGCTTCGGTACGCATAGACGCGGCGGCGTAGAACATGAGCTGTGGATTCTCTTCTACATCAACAGCGACACCATCACCAAACTTCCAATCCAAAACAATTGCGCGGTTGCCGATACGCCCAATGAGGTCAGTGCTCCCGAATACGTCAGGCAACAGATCGCCAAAGCCAACGCGAGTTTCAGCTTCAATTTCCATCTCCTTATTTGGGTCTAGCTCATCAAGCGCGGCCAAGGCAGGCTTGAGTTTGGTATCGATCAATTCTTGCGTGAGCACTTGGTCTTCGTACTTGGTGCCTAGATAGTGCTCTGGTGGGTTGTCTGTCATCACGATCTCAGCGATGACGTTGTGAAGTAGCGTGCCTTCGTCAGCGTATTTGTTGCTGGGCTTAGGCGGCATCTTTTGTACCAAGACTACAGAGCCTGGGCAGTTGATGACGCGCTTGGCGGTCGAGCCGCCGACGATATTACTGTGTTGCATCTTTAATTTCCTCGTTAGTGAATGTGAATGTTTTACTGTAGCTGTAGTTATCGAACTCTACTGTATTGAACTGATTGGGGAATGTACGTTGCGCCCATTCAAGCAGGATTTTCTCTGCTTCGGCTTGCGTCATCATTAACTTCATTTGACTCTCCTTTAGTTGATTGAGACTGAACTATATCACAAAAAATAAAAGTGTGCTAAACTTTCGGACATGAAAGAAAAAATAGTTGAAAATCATTTCGTATGGGCTGTGGAGCGCATAGGCGGCAAGACATGGAAGTTCACGTCACCAGGGCGCAAAGGCGTCGCTGACAGGATTGCATGTTTACCCGATGGCGCTACATGGTTTGTGGAGTTGAAAACAAAAGGAGGCAGATTGTCTGAGCTGCAAAAAATGTTTATGTCAGACATGGCGCTATTGAAACAAAACTATGTGTGTTTATGGACTAAGGAGCAAATAGATGAGTGGATTAAAAGTGTTAGTGGCGTGTGAATTTTCAGGGACTGTCAGAGAAGCGTTTGCTAAACGCGGGCATGACGCATGGTCTTGTGATTTAGAACCTACAGATGTGCCTGGTAATCATTATCAAGGGTCAGTGTTGGACATATTAGATAGGGGGGGGTGGGATTTGATGATCGCGCATCCACCATGCACTTACCTAACAGTTACAGGAAATAAATGGATGAAAGATGAATATAAAGATAGATTTCCAACAAGACAACAAGATAGAAAAGACGCTATTGAATTTTTTATGTGTTTGGCAAACGCTAATATTCCTATGATTGCAATTGAGAATCCTATAGGAATAATGAGTACGACTTGGCGTAAGCCAAATCAAATTATTCATCCTTGGCAATTTGGGCATGAGGCAAGTAAGTCTACGTGTTTATGGTTAAAAAATTTGCCTAAGTTAAGCCCTACTGAAGTAGTTGGAAAAGGCGAATTTATTCAGTATAAAAGTGGCAAACGAATGACCAAATGGTACGCAGATGCGGCGTCTTTAAAACCTAAAGAACGCGCAAAAATTCGTAACAAAACATTTCAAGGAATTGCTGACGCGATGGCAGCGCAATGGAGTTAAGACCCTACCAAGAAGACGCCGCCGACTTCTTATTTGAGCGCGACAGAGCCATGATCTTGGCGCCTGTGGGCGCGGGTAAGACGGCCATCACGCTGACCGCTATGGACGCGATGGTTGCCAATGGTCACGTCAAGCGCTGGCTGGTTGTTGCGCCTAAGCGCGTCTGCACGGACGTGTGGCCAATCGAGATGCCTAAATGGAGCAAGCACCTAAAAATAGCTATTGCGATTGGCACGCCTAAGCAACGCAACGCCGTCTTCAGTAGCGACGCCAACGTAATCGTTATCAACTACGACAACCTGCAATGGCTTGCCGGCATTTGCGAAACGATGGGCAAAGGTTTGCCGGTGGATGGGCTAGTGTTTGACGAGCTCACCAAGCTCAAGAATCCATCAGGCGCGCGCTTTAAAGCGTTCGAAAAGATCATCAAAGACGTGTCTATTCGCTGGGGTTTGACAGGCTCATTCACCAGCAACGGCTTAGAAGATGTGTTTGGCCAGTGCAAGATTGTTGACCAAAACCTGCTAGGCCGCGCTAAGGGCGCGTTTATGCAGCAATACTTTGTGCTGATCAATAAAGACTTTGGCGAGTGGGCGCCGCGTGTCGGCGCGCTGGGTCAAGTTATGGAGCGCATCAAGCCTGCGACGTATGTCCTAGAGGCTGGCGAGTACAAAGACAAACTGCCGCCATTGCACATCGTCGAGGTGCGGTGCGATCTAGTAGACCGCGCGCCTTACGAGAAAATGAAAAAAGATTTTATGGTGGAGTTTCCAGACGCCAAAGCCATAGCGGCCAACGGCGGCGTAGTAACAGGAAAACTGCAACAAATGGCCAGCGGTTTTGTCTACGACACACGTAGAACGGCCTCCGCAAAAGCTGGTACGTTCATTGTCACACAGACACCTGTATGGTTTAGCACGCACAAATTTGACCGACTTGATGAACTGCTGGAGGAGAACCAACATGCCAATACTTTGGTGGCGTACACATACCAAGGCGAGCTCGCCGAGCTCAAGCGACGCTATCCTAAAGCCCAGACGCTCGACGATGACCGCGCCATTGAGCGCTGGAATGCGGGCGAGATCGAGCTCCTCTTGGTCCACCCAAAGTCAGCAGGCCACGGGCTCAATCTGCAACACGGTGGCTGTCGAATCGTTTTTGTGTCCTTGCCCTGGTCGCTCGAACTGTATGAACAAACCGTCGGGCGCTTGCATCGTAGCGGCCAGCGGCATGACGTGTGGTGCTACGTGATGATGACGAATAAAACTATAGATGAAAAAATTTGGGCGGCGCTACACGACAAACGCGCCATATCTGATATTGCAATGGAGGAACTTAAATGACACGCATAAACCTGTGGAAAGCGCAACTTAAAGCCGCGCGGTCCATACTAAAAATACACCAAAAAGACGCTAACGCGGCGCGGCGCACGTTATTGAAAACAATAGCAACAATTACTAAACTGGAGGTAAAAATTGGCACTTACATGGCGAAAATTAAACGCTGAACTTAGAACTTTGGATGAGACCAAGGTGTTGGAGATGCTGACCGAAGAGCGGGCAGACGCCAAACGTGTGGCGGTGCTGGAGCGACTGCATCAGCGCTACACGACCTTGCGCGCCGCACGCGAGCGCATCGAGATACTTCAAGAGGCACGCCAACCGTGAAGTGCCCGATCTGCAATACCTGGTCAATCGTCAAGCAGACGAAAAAATCCCCTACTTTCGGGTATACCCGCAGGCGCGAATGCGCGAATGAACATAGATTTACCACTCAAGAAGTGATAGTCCCACCAGAAGATATTAAAGAAGAACAGCGAAAAAGACTTGATAGGAGTAAAAATGCCGACCTTTGAGACATGGAGCCATGAGAACTTAGCCAAATTTGCTGTGGAAGCATACGTTAAGTTGCAAGAGCAGCAGGATTACATTCAGCAGTTGCAGAATGATTTGCAAGACGCGCTTAATGCCTATAGGAGGCTAAACAAATGATACAAATAGAAACACCGCAAGAGAAAGAAGTATTCAGCGCAATGGAGCAAAGCTCTGTGCGGAAAGAAGGCATTCGCCAGATGGATAAATACCAATCCATCATGGAAGAACTAGCCCTAGCCCGTATGTTGATACGCGAGTTGGGTGACAGATTGGCTAAGTTGGAAGGTAAAGAATGAGACAAGCATTAGAAATGGCACTTGAGGCGTTGGATTTGTCCAATCCTAGATTTGGAATTGGAACTGCAAAACATATTTCCGCAACAGCCGCCCTACGCCAAGCCATCGCAGAGGCAGAGAAGCAAGAGCCTGACAAATACGTAATGGACATTGAATGTACCAAGTGTGGGGCACAGCAATCGGGAATTCTTACTGTCAACACCACATCACAACAACGCAAGCCGCTGACGGATGAGGAACTGGAAGAAATCGTGAAGCGCGGAGCAGAGAATAAACCTTTTCACCATTGGTTTGCCCGAGCCATCGAAGCCGCACACGGCATTAAGGAGTAAGACATGGAAAATCAAGGAATAGTAAAAGTTAAATTTCCAAGAGAAACAGATACAAAATCTGGTTGGACTATGATC
>Ga0213921_1000082_pt1 | contig 36842 bp, 58 predicted proteins | sample McNCre2017MG_FD_165041 | JGI IMG/M metagenome (GOLD analysis project Ga0213921, IMG submission 165041) | Freshwater microbial communities from McNutts Creek, Athens, Georgia, United States - 20-17 MG | ecosystem: Environmental > Aquatic > Freshwater > Creek | place: USA: Georgia | collected...
TTTAAGGACGAGGCTGCCAAGGACTACACGGCGGTAACGGACGCGCTTCGCAACGTTCAAGATGTTGATCGTGTTGTTGAAACACTTAAGAAAACTAATCTTGGCGGCGTTACCGGCTATTTATCTAAAGCACCTTCAATTAGCGCCGAGTCATTAAAAGCTGAGTCGGATTTTGAGTCGCTCAAAGGCAAGATGACGGCGCTCGCTAAAACATTGTCTGCTCAAACCGGCAAGCTCGGCAACTTGGCTGTGCAAGAATACCCCATGTTGCAAGCTCAGATTAGCAGCTTTGATCCTTACAAAGGTGAAGCGGCTACACGGTATCAATTAGATCAAATTTCCGATACCATTAAACGCATTGAAAATAGCATGCGTGATGCGTATGGAAAACAATATGGCGGCGAAGATAACCCATTCCCGCAGTTCCGTGAGCTTCCTGGCGCGGTGGGCGTAAGTAAAAACGAGCATCCGGCGGAAATTCAAGATCTGCTAAGCAAATATAAGTGAGGCGGGTATGGCCGATTTAACCGAAGTCTACGCCGCGCTTAAAAAAGCAGATGAGGCTGGCGATACTGAAGCGGCTAAGAAATTAGCCGATTATATTCGCTCGCAACCCGCTGAAGCGCCGGCCGCTGCAAGCGAAGGCATGCCCGCGCCGCGCGTCACCAATTACGGGTTGAGTGAAAAGACACTTGCAGTGCCTCAAGAAAAAGGCCAACCGCTATTCACGTACAGCCCTGAAGAAGCGTTAAAAGCCGCTGGACGCGGCGCGGCGTATTCGGCGCTTACGCTTGGTGGCCTTGGAGACATTACCGGCGGCGCGATCGGCGCGACGACACCTCAAGTTAAAGAGGCAACAGGTTTCAAAGAAACGCCTGCGGAATACATGCCATTTGAAATTGCAGGCGGTCTGGTAGCCCCTAGTCTTATCTCAAAAGGCGTTAATGCAGCGCAGCGCGGCGCTGCCGCAGCACGCGATCTTATCGAACAATACGCCGGTATGCCTTACAACCAGCTATTGAAAACCCTTGGCCCTGACGCACCAGAAGTGTTGAATGCGTTGCGCGCAAGCAAAACCGGCGTTGAGACAGGCCCGCAAGCTGCGGCAGGCGTAGGCAATGTCGAGTTCTCGCGCTTTGCCAAGGGCTACGAAGACAAGTCACCACAGCTCTATACTGACATCGCGGATCGACAGAAGGCGCTCGTTGAAGCGCAAGCTAAACGCGTAGAAGCTGGTGCGATTAAAGCTGAAGAAAATATCGCAAAAGAAGTTGCCGCTCCCGTACAATCGGACGTCGGCGATAAGCTCACCACAATGGCACGCGAAGCCCGCGAAGGCGTCAGACGCGACGTTATTCGTCCAGCTTACAAAGCCGCGTTTGATGAAGCCGGCTCAACCAAGATCGACGCAAGCGGCGTAGTCGCCGACGCGGAAAAAATTCTTGGTCAGCGCCTTGCGGACATCCCGGCAAAAGATATGCCCCGCACCGCTGAAGCCTTGGCGTCTTTGGAAAGCACGGGCCCACGTTTGGTTGTCGGGCCTAACAACGCACCAATCGCGCCAAAAGTACAGGCCACGCTTGAGCAATTAGATAAAGTCCGCAAAGCTATCAATGACGATATTGCCGCCGCAAGCCGCATGGCGGGGGGCGCTGGCGACGCGCGGCTGTATAATCTTCGTAATTTGCACGACTCGATCGACGCGGCAGTGCAAAACAGCACAACGTTAAGCGACAAGGCAAAAACGCTCTATAATAACGCGCTTGACCTTTATCGCACTGAATACGCGCCGCGCTTCAAAACCGGCGAAGCGGCTAAAATATTTGAAAAGCGCGTGCGTAACGAGCCGGGCATCAAGCCGGAAGACGTTGCGTCGTCATTCCTTAAAGGCGAAAGCGAAGCAAAATCTTTTGTTAAGTTGTTTGGCGATAATAAAGAAGCGTTGGACGAAGCCGCCAAAGGTATTGAAGGCATCTACCGCAAAGAAGTCATCAAAACCGGCAACACGATTGATCCCACCGCGCATGACAATTTCATGCTAAAATACGGCCCGCAGATCGACGTTCTTGACGCGGCGGGCATGGGCTTGCGCGATCGGTTCTCGTCGCTTGCAGGTAAAACTGCATCTACGGCGGCAACCAAAGAAGCCGCAGCCGCGTTAAAGACCGGCGAAGCATTGCCTGAAGGGGTAAAAGCCGCGCAGATCACCGGCGAAGTCAACGACATCATAAAAACGTTGAAGCCCGATGATGTCGATACAATCACGCAAATTGTTGAGCGCGCGAAACGGTATAAAGAAATAGGTACTCCAGGCATCAAGCCTGAAGCAGGCGGGTTTAAATATAATCCGCTCCAATTAACCAGACGCGTCGCGGCGGAGTTGTACGATGCGCTTAGTGTGCGGTTGGGTAATAAAACGGCCCAACGCATTTCGGAGTTGTTTGCCACACCAGAAGGCACGCAAGCATTTATTGAAACGGCTCAAAAAACGGCTGCCACCCGTGAAGCTCGCAAGGCTATGGCCGAGCGTGCTTATCAGTCAAGAAACGCGCTCGCTACCAAGATGGGCGTAACTGGTGCAATTTCTAACGCGTTGGCTCAATAATGGATACGCAGTCTTTAATTAACCTTTTCGGTGGCTCGGCGCTTCTTGTGGCGGGTTGGTTCTTGCGCGAGATGTGGGACGCGGTCAAAGATCTGCGGGGCGATCTGCACAATCTAAAAGCTGATTTGCCGAAAGAGTATGTGCTCAAGGTAGATCTCGACAAAAGAATGCAACATATCGAGGATATGTTTCAACGCATCTACGACAAACTGGACGCCAAGGCGGATAAATAGTGGACCCGTTTACGATCCTCGCAGGCGCGACCGCAATCTATAATGGCCTGAAGTCAGCGGTAAGCGCGGGCGAGGACGTTGTGGACACAGCGCGACGCGTCAGCGGTTTGATGTCTGAAGTGTCCAAGGTGGTGCAGCTCGTCTCGCTACCGCGCAAGAAAAAACTGTTTCAATCGACCGCTGACTTTGAAGCGGAGGCGATGAAGCTCTACAGCGCCAAGGCCAAGGCAAATCAATTAGCTCTTGACGCTAAGAACCTGTTCATTTCCATGCACGGTAAGCATGCGTGGGATACTATCCAAAAACAAGTAACAGAAATGCGTAAGGAAGCAGCGCGTCAGGCAAGACTAGAAGCTGAAGCTGCTGAAGAGGCGAAGAAAGATGCAATCTTTGTGGGTGCCATTGTCGGTGGGCTTATTCTGGCTATGGGTGTTGTTGGGCTAATCTTAATTGTGAGGCACTGATGGATATTCTCAAGACCTTTGGCCCGCTGATCGGGTCTGTCGCGCCTACGATCGCAACCGCGCTCGGCGGCCCTGTGGCGGGCATGGCTGTAAAAGCTATCTCCAATGCTTTATTCGGCCATGAGAACGGTTCAGAAGAAGACATTCAGGCGGCTCTTGCAAATCCAACGGCTGACCAACTTTCAGCCCTTAAGAAGATAGATGCTGATTTCAAAGTCCAAATGAAATCTTTGGACATTGATCTGGAGCGAATTGCCGCGTCAGACCGTGATTCGGCCCGTAACATGGCGATTATGACCCATGACTGGACACCTCGCGTCTTGGCTCTCGTTGTGGCCATTGCGTGGGGTATTGTGCAATGGTTTTTGCTCCACAACGTAATTGACCAATCAATGCGTGAACTCGTTGCCAGAGTATTGGGAACGCTTGATGGCGCGTTAATGCTCGTTCTTTCTTATTACTTTGGCTCTGCCCACAAGCATACGGACCCGAAATGAAAGATAACTTTGAGCAATGCCTCGCTCTTCTGCTCAAGCACGAGGGCGGTTACGTTAACCATCCAGCGGACCCCGGCGGGCGCACGAACCTCGGCGTCACGCAGAAGGTCTGGGAAGATTGGGTCGGTCATCCGGTGACTGAAGCAGACATGCGAGCCTTGGGGCCTAAAGATGTCGCGCCGCTATACAAACAACGGTACTGGGACAATATCCGTGGCGATGATCTACCGGCAGGTGTTGATTATGCTTGCTTTGACATTGCTGTTAACAGTGGTGTTGGCCGTGCCGCCAAAATACTTCAAAAAGCTATTGGAGTTGCTCCTGATGGTGCAATTGGCCCCGCAACCTTGGGAGCTGTATCAGAGAGCGATCCCGCCGAGTTGATCATTAGCGTATGCCGCGCGCGGCAGGCGTTCCTTGAGGGTCTTCCGACCTTCTCGACATTCGGCAAAGGATGGACGCGCCGCGTCAACGAAGTGCAGGCTAAAGCACTGGCGATGCATCAGGAGCCAGAATTGCCGCTCGCTCACGGATAGCGCGCACCATGCAGTAACGCTGATGCAACCGCTTCAGCACTGACGGGCGTCGTAATCCTTCAAGCTCGCTATCAATCATGGTCTTCAGCTCTGTCTCGCTGAAGGTGCACAGCAGATCGTTTAATCTGCGCCAATCTAATGTCTTGATGTCAGTCATGCTTTCAACTCGTCTAGGGCCACATCCGATATGGCGCGCTTGTCAAACAGGCTTGCCCATATCCGTTCATCTACAGTCTTATTGGTCATAAGAACATAGCACCACACATCGCGCGTCTGACCGCCGCGATGCAATCGACCGACCGTCTGCTCGTACAACTCGAGCGACCACGGCAGCGACAGGAAGATGATCTTGCTACCGCCATGCTGAAGGTTGAGGCCGTGGCCGGCGGACTTGGGGTGCAGTAAAAGCAAGGAGATTTCGCCCTTGTTCCACTTATCCACATTGTTATCCACAAGTTTTGCATTCGGGTAACGGCGCTGAAGCTCGGCCAGCTCTTCCTTGTAATTGTAGACGATGATCGTGTTGTCGTTCTGGTTTTCGGTCAGGATTTCGTCGAGCAGATCAAACTTGTGCGTGCTGACCCAATGGGCGCGCCCGCTCTCGTCATAGATGAACCCCGACGAGATCTGCTGTAACTTATTGACCGCCGCAGCTGCCGTCAGCGCCGCGACGTCCTTCTCGGCGAGCTGCGCGATTGCGTCCTTCTTCATCTGCTCGTAGACTGTCCGGTCGGCCATGTCGCACCGCATCTCGACCGTGTGCAGCGGTGGCAACTGGTCCTTGTACTCGCCAGGCTCCAGCACGAACGTCGCCGGCTTGATGCGTTTCATCACCGCCTCGAGCGCGCCTTCGCGCGGCTTCCAATCGTTATAGTCGGCATTGGCAAGGTAGAAATACTGTTGGAGGAACGCGCCCTTCGCGCGGCCTAGCAGGGACTGATCGACGATCTTGCACTGCCCGAATACATCCTCCAGCCCGTTCGATGTGAACGAGCCCGTCAGGCCCCACCGGATGTTGACGTCATCGAGGCGCTTCAGGAACGCCTTAAAACGCACGCCGGACGGGTTCTTGAGCCGCGTCAGCTCGTCGAACACGACCGCGTCAAACTCGAAGTCTTGCTCGGATAGCCATTGCAGGTTGTCGTAGTTGGTGACGAGCACATGCGTGTCGGCGTTGACCGCGAAGAGCCGCTGCGCCGGTGTGCCGATCGCGAGCGCCATCGTTAGGCGCGGTGCCCACTTAGGCTGCTCGACCGGCCAAACGTCACGGCACACGCGCTTGGGCGCAAGAACGAGGAACCGCTTGACGATGCCCTGCTCGATCATGTCTTGCATCGCCGCCAGTGTCATGGCGGTCTTGCCCGCGCCGACCGGCGCGAGGATCATGGCGCGGTCGTGCTCGAAGAGGAAATCGGCCCCTTGCTCTTGGTAAGGTCTAAGATCCACTTATCCACATCCTCTTTTGACCACAGGCAAACATAATTCTGACCCAACCTCGCCATGTCGTCGGCGAACAGCTTTTGCAGGGCGGACAGTTTGCCACCCGTTTGTTTCAATTCAACAAACCACGTTTGCCCTGGCAGGCAGACAACGCGGTCTGACACCCCTCGATGCGACGGCGACGTGAACTTGTAAGCCACGCCCCCGCGTTTCTTTATCTCTTGCACCAAGTGCCGTTCGACGTGTTTTTCCATAGCTCGTAAAAAAATGTTTGACAACAATTTTTATTGCATTTAAGGGTGGGACTGTCAACAAAGGAGAGTACAGTGAACGACGATCAAGCATTCGAAGAAATCAGACAAATCCTTCAGGTCACTGACGGCGCGGAAACAATCAACATCCTTGCGACGTTTCTAAAGGCCGCTATCGACGGCATCTCGCCGGTCGAGGCGCGCATCGAAGTCCTCAACGATGTCATTCTGTTTTTGAAAGAGCCGGAATATGCAACACAGTAATATCGTTGGCGGCTCGACCGCCAAGCGTGTGATTGCGTGCCCAGGCTCTGTTGCGCTCGTCGCAAAGATGCCGCCAAAACCGTCGAGCAAATACGCTGACGAAGGCACGCTCTTGCATGAAGTCATCGCGGAAATTGTGGACAAAGCAGAAAGTCCGCGTCAGTTTCTCGGTCGCACATATGAAGGCATCACGCTGACTGAGGAGTTGATGGATGCTAAGTTACTTCCGGCGCTTAAAGCATTGGATGACATCGACCCTGAAGGACAGATGGACATCGCCGTCGAAACCCGCGTCGGTTTCGGTGAAGATCTTCTGCCGGGAGTGTTCGGTTCAACTGATCTACTCGGGCGAATTGCTAATCGTGCCTATGTCATCGACTGGAAGTTCGGCGACGGGGTTAGGGTTCAGGCCGAGGAAAATCCTCAACTCCTCTTCTACGCTGCCGCAGCAATGCGAACGCCCTCAGTCTCATGGGTGTTTGATGGCGCGGACGAAATCGAATGCATCATCGTTCAACCCACACACGGCGTAAGCCGGTGGGTTACGACGCCCGATCGCGTCAAGGAGTTCGAACGCGAGTTGGTGCGTGCGGTTAAGGCAGCCCAAGCACCAGATGCGCCGCTCTCGCATGGCAGTCACTGCCGGTGGTGCGCGGCCAAACCGATCTGTCCTGTGATGACAGGCGCTGTGGATAGAGCCCTGCAAACACAGGTCAAGGGTCTGGACGCTGAGATGATCGGCAAGTACCTTGCAAATGCAGATTTGCTTGAAGATTGGATCAAGGACTTGCGCGCTTTGGCGACGCAAATGCTTGAGCAAAGCGTAGCGGTGCCTGGCTATAAACTGGTCCCCAAGCGCGCAACAAGACAATGGGTTGATGAAGCGACTGCCTATGAATGGCTGACGCAAAACTTCCCTGAAGCTGAAGTGGTCGAGACATCCGTGATCTCGCCGGCAAAGACAGACAAGCTCTTGAAGAAGGCGAAGCTGACAATGCCGGACGGTCTGGTCGTCTCGGTCTCGTCGGGCAACACTCTGGCAACCGAGGATGATCCTCGCCCAGCAGCGTTGCAAATCGGTCGGCAAATGGTTGCCGCCCTTAGTAAACTAGGAGCATAAAATAATGTCCAATATCGTCAACTTTGGTAATGCGTCACTTCCTGTGGCTAATCTCTCCTCCGCTCTGCGCTCGATCAGCGCCGACGTCCCTGCGGGCAACTCTGTTATCCTGAAAATGGACAAGACAGGCCACTGGGTATTCGGTGCTGACCAGACAGAAGTCGAAGACGGTTCGTCGTGGGCCATCAATCCTTTCTCCTTCATTCATGGGTTCATTGCGTGGGGTGACGGAGAAGTGCTTGGTGAGAAGATGGTGCCTGTCTCGTCTCCTTTGCCGGAGATGGACGTAGCGCCACCCAACGCGAAACGCGGCTGGGAGACACAGGTCGGCATGAGCCTCAAGTGCATGGATGGTGAGGACAAGGACATGGAAGCGCGCTTCTCGACGACGTCAGTCGGCGGCAAGCGTGCCGTGCAAGCCCTTGCTCTTGCGATCGCACAACAGGTCGACACCGACCCATCAAAGCCGGTTCCGGTGGTCGCGCTCAAGCGCGAACATTATCAGCATAAGTCCTACGGTCGCATTTACACGCCCGTCTTTGAGATCCTGAAGTGGATCGGCATGGACGGCGCAGAGGCTGCCGTTGAAGAAGAAGCGCCTGCACCGACGACACGTCGTCGTCGTTCCGCAGTCTAAGGAGCAGGGGGCGGTTAAGCCAGCACTCGAGGATGTCGCACACACGGTCTTTTCTGGCTTTCTGCCGTGTCTAGTTGAGCGACCAAATCGACGCCCCCGTTTTTCCCATGCTTTGGTTAGATTTTGAAACCCGCAGCCGGTGTGATCTCCGCGAGCGGGGCGTGTACAACTACGCCCTCGACGGCTCGACCGACGTGCTGTGTATGTCCTATGCGTTCGACGATGACGACGTCCGCACATGGACGCCTGACATGCCATTCCCCGAGGACGTGCGTCAATTCAAAGGCCAAATCCGCGCGCATAACGCCGCGTTCGAGCGTTTGATCTTTTGGCACGTCCTCGAGATCCCGTTCAAGCTCGAGCAGTTCTATTGCACCGCAGCACAAGCGCGTGCCAACTGCTTGCCCGGATCGCTCGAAGACATCGGGCGCGCGATTAGCGCGTCGATGAAGAAGGACCATCGCGGCAGTCAGCTCATTCGTTTGCTGTCGGTGCCGCGTGCCGACGGTACGTTCAACGAAGATCCCGCGCTGATGGCCGCGATGATCGCCTATTGCGAACAGGACGTGCGCGCCATGCGGGCGATCAGCAAGGCCATGCGCGACCTCGCCGACGATGAGCTGCTCGACTACCACGTCAATGAGCAGATCAACGACCGAGGCGTCCTTGTCGATCGGGCGCTCTGCGATGCTGCGGTGCGGTACGCAAGCGCAGAGTTGGAGGACATCCAGAAGATCGTCGCCGAGGTGACCGAGGGTGCGATCATGTCAGTCCGCAGTCCCAAGATGCGCGAGTGGGTGCTCGAGCGTGTCGGTGAGAAGGCCAAGGAGCTGATGGTCGTCTACAAGGACGGCGAGAAAAAATACAGCATCGACAAGTCCGTACGCGCTAATCTTCTAGCGATGGATGACCCCGACGAGGTGCCACCGGATGTCGAGGAAGTCATCCAGTGCGCCGACGATCTGTGGGCATCCTCAGTCGCCAAGTTCAGCCGCTTGGCCGGATTGGCCGACGAGGAGGACGACCGCGTCCGTGGCGCGTTTGTGTTCGCCGGCGGCTCGGCCACAGGCCGCGCGTCATCCTACGGCGCGCAAGTCCACAACTTCACCCGCAAGTGCGCCAAGGAGCCCGACAACGTCCGACAGGCGATGGTGCGCGGCCATGAGATCGTGCCGAAGTATGGCAAGCGCGTCACCGACGTTTTGAAGGGCATGCTACGCCCCGCGATCATCCCCGCTGACGGTCACGCGCTCGTCGTGGCCGATTGGTCGTCGATCGAAGCGCGCGTCACGCCTTGGCTCTCCAACTGCCCTGCGGGCGAGGCCAAGCTTGATCTCTTCGCGACCGGCAAGGACGTCTACAAAGTCAACGCCTCGGCCACCTTCCGCGTGCCTGTCGAGGAGGTGTCCGACGACCAACGTCAGATCGGCAAGGTGCAAGAGCTTGCGTGCGGGTTTGCCGGCGGTGTCGGCGCGTTTGCCGCGATGGGCCGCGCCTATGGCATCGTGCTGCCCGAGAGCGAAGCGAAGCGCATGGTGGATGGATGGCGCAGAGCGAACGCATGGGCGATGCCGTACTGGCAGGGGCTCGAGAGCGCGTATCTGCGCGCCATGCGAAACAAGAACTACCCGATCTCGGTCGGACGTGTGACCTATCTCTATGACGGCACGCACCTGTGGTACGCGCTGCCGTCAGGCCGCGTGTTGTGCTATCCTTACGCGCGCTTTGAGAATGACGAATTGACCTATCTCAAGGCCGCATGGAAGCCCGCACAAGATGCAAAAGAATGGCCGCGTGCCCGCTTGTGGCGCGGCCTTGCTTGTGAGAACATCACTCAAGCAACGGCCAATGACCTGTTGCGTTACGCTCTTCGACAGGTCAACGCGGTGTTACATGTTCACGACGAAATTGTTCTGGAAACGTCACAGCCCGAAGAGGCTGCCGCCGAGTTGAAGCGCGTCATGACGACGCCGCCCAACTGGGCCGGAGGCTTGCCGCTTGCAGCGGAAGTCAAGATTATGCGGAGGTATGGAAAGTGAAATTATTGGTTAGTTTTTCTGGCGGCGAAACGTCAGCTTACATGACTAAATGGATTTTAGAAAACTGGCGTGGGCGTTATTCTGAAATTTTGGTAGTTTTTGCAAATACAGGGCAAGAAAATGAGCAAACTCTTGAGTTTGTTCGTCAATGTGATGAGCATTTTGGATTTGGCACAGTATGGATTGAAGGAGTGCAATTTCAAAATGAACGTCGTTCGGCGGGTTTTAAGATAGTTGATTTTTATTCCGCGTCTCGTAATGGAGCGCCGTTCGAAGACGCAATTCGCAAGTATGGTATACCTAATCAAAAATTTAAGGATTGTACGCGTAATTTAAAACAAAAACCTATTGAGGCATATGCACAGTCTATGGGTTGGGAAAATAAATCATATGATTTGGCTATCGGCATTCGCAATGACGAAATAGACCGCATTTCAATAGCGGCGCAACAGCGCCGTATTGTATACCCTTTAATTCACGATAACCCCATGACAAAGCCAAAAATTAATACTTGGTGGGCGGCGCAACCGTTTCGGCTTAAATTGAAAGGTTACCAAGGTAATTGCAAATGGTGTTGGAAAAAATCACTTCGCAAACATTTTACTATTATCAGTGAAAATCCTGAGTACTATGATTTTCCGCGCCGTATGGAACAACAATATGGTAAAATAGGGCCGGAATTTTTAAAAAATCCGCCACCTTCTTTTGAATACTCACGAACTTTTTTTCGCGGAAACAAAAGTGTAAAAGATCTTTTTACTGAATATGAACAAAAGAAAAATGTGTTTATTCCCGCTTACGACGAAGCAGCCATATTTGACCCCGATTTTGACGTGGGGGCCGGATGCGAAGAAAGTTGTGAAGTGTTTGCAGATGAGGATAAGGGAGAGGAACAATGAATTTCATTGAATACATTGCGCGGATCGCGCCAGAAGGCGAGACGATCCTCTTCACCAAGCAGAAGCCCACAGGTGAGTTCCACGGCGACGGCGCGCTCAAATGCGTGTGGCCGGCTTATCTGCCGTCAAAGTACAAAGGCGACGCGGCATGGTACGCCAACACCGCGTGCTTTATCCTCGACCGTTTCAAGGACGGCAAGGTGTCAGCGGCTGCGTCTTATTGCGAGCGCGTCGCCTTCATGGTGCTCGATGACATCGGCACGAAGTCAAAGACACCGCCGATCGAACCGACATGGAAGATGGAGACATCGCCGGGCAACTATCAGTGGGGCTACACGTTCGGGCTCGACGATCAGCCACGCAAGGGTGAGTTCTCAGCCGCGATCAAGGCCATCGCCGAGGCGGGCTACACCGACGGCGGCGCGATCAATCCGGTGCGTAATTTCAGACTGCCTGGGTCAATCAATCTGAAGCCTGGGCGCGATAATTTCCGCTCGGTCTTGGCCGAGTTCCACCCCGAGCGCGAGTTCACGCTCGCCCAAATCTGCGAGGCTCTTGATGTCAAACCACACGAAGCAGACACCGCTAATATGTACCGCGTGCGGCTCGACGATGACGGGCGCGATGACGTCCTCGCATGGATTTACGCGAGAGGTGAGATCGTCGAGCCTGCAAATGCCGAGGGGTGGTTCGGGATCGTCTGCCCTAATGCGTCAGAACATTCGGACGGTAACCCTACCGGTCGCTACCATCCACTTAATCGGTCCTACTGCTGCTTCCACGAGCATTGCGGTGACTGGAATAGTCGACGCTTCCTCAACTGGGTTTCTGAACAGGGCGGCCCTAAGCATGAGTACGGGCTACGCGATGAGCTAGTCGCGCAGACGATGCGCCAGACCTATGAAAAGATCAACCCGACCGAGGCGTTCCCTGACGCCGCCAAGGCGCTGATCGCCGAGGTCGAGCGCAAGGAGCTGGCCCGCATCGAGAAGTCCGAGTGGTACAAGCGCTTTGCCTACATCCAAGAGGACGAGAGCTTCTTCGACATGGTCGACCGCCGCGAGATCAGCCGCTCGACCTTCAACGCCCTCTTCCGCCACATCTCTTGTCAGTCGATCCACAATGGTCGCCGCATCGAAGCGTCGGTGTGCTTCGACGAGAACCGTCAGGCGATGGGCGCGCGTACTCTTGTGAGCGTGACCTACTCCGCCGGCCAAGGCGTGCTCGTCACCAAGGACGGGCTTGTCTATGGCAACCGGTGGCGCGACGCCCGCCCGCATGAGTACGGCACGGGCGACGTGTCGCGGTGGCTCGAGCATGCCGCGCGCATGATCCCTAACGACGCCGAGCGCGAGCACATCTTCGACATGATGGCGTTCAAGCTCCAGAACCCCGACATCAAGATCAACCACGCCGTGTTGCATGGCGGCGATGAAGGTTCGGGCAAGGACACCTTCTGGGCCCCGTTCATCTGGTCGGTCTGCGGGCCTGACCTTCGCAATCGCGGGCTTGTCGACAATGACAGCATATCGTCGTCGTGGGGCTACCATCTTGAAAGCGAGATCCTGATCATCAACGAATTGAAAGAGCCTGACGCGCGCGAGCGCCGCGCTCTGGCGAACAAACTGAAGCCGATCATCGCCGCACCGCCTGACACGCTGCCGATCAACCGCAAGGGTCTGCATCCGTATGACATGGTCAACCGCATGTTCGTGCTCGCGTTCTCTAACGATCCGGTTCCTATCTCGCTCGCGTCTCAGGACCGCCGGTGGTTCTGCATCTGGTCGCATGCCGATCGCATGAACGCGCGCGATGCCGCCGACATGTGGAAATGGTACAAGTCGGGCGGCTATCAGGACATCGCCGGATGGTTGAAACGCCGCGACGTGTCCAAGTTCAATCCGTCAGCGCCGCCCATGACGACCGAGTTCAAGATGAACCTGATCGAGCAGGGCATGACCATCGCCGAGAGCTATCTCTGCGAGATGATCCGGTCTCGCCAGGGCGAGTTCGCCAAGGGTGCCATCTCGTCGCCATTGCATGCGCTCTGTGACCGCCTGTCGGGCAGCGTCCCGCAAGGCACCAAGGTGCATCAGTCGGCGCTTCTGCATGCGCTCAAAGAGGCGGGCTGGGTCGATGTCGGCTACATCGCCTCGGGCGAGTACACGACCAAGAAGCACGTCTGGGTCGCGCCCGAGTTCAAGCGCCGGTCGAAGTCCGATCTGCGCCGCATGGTCGAGCCGGTGGCCGGCGGTAATGTCGTGGAATTGAAAAAGACCGCCCCGTAAGGGGCGGCCTAATAGTCGGGAGGACTAGAGGTCGAGCATAGCTGAAAGAGCCGCGACCATCAAGAGCGTGATGAAACCGGCGATCATGCTAATTCTTTCCAGTGAGTAAATCGTTCTTTAAACATATCATCTTCAATAACCCGCGTTTTTAATCCGTCATATAGACCCGCTAAAAAAGCGACCTCCCACCATTGGGTAACGTGGTTAAAAAACGCCATCATTATGGTGTTTTCTTGCTTAACTAAAATCGCTTTGTCGTTTTTCGGCGCGGTTTCTATCGGCTGCCACTCAGTCATGGCCGCAGTATCCCGCAATAGCCGTGGGTTGTGCTGTATGCCGGTTTTTTTCTCTCTGTTTCCCAATCGTCTGTGATTTCAGCCCATTGGTAAACCCACCGCCAAGCCATGCAGTTGGGGCCATTGCAACGCGGATCATGAAAGGCCGTGTTTGGTTTAGCCATCGGGCATGACTTTCTTTTAGCATCTTCTGGCGTCACATAATGCGGATTGTCTACCATTGCACTACTCCATCGATCACGATCTGCTGATACCAACGCTCGCCGTCCTCGCCTTCCCACAGAGCCCAGACATTGTCGTTCTCGTATTCGTACCTGATTAGTTTACGCATCGCTTTCCTCCGTTATCACTTCACGTTCCGACAATACTTCTTTCCACGGACGCGGGTCATAAGCTTCTTTATCGGTAGCGTTCCAATACTTCTTGCGCCAAAACACACGGGTGGTTTCCAATGAGCTATCTGGCATTTGATTTAGATATAACATAAATGCAAAACCCAACATTACTCACCCAATGCGGCGCGTGCTGTGCGCCCGTTGTCTAGCTGCGGTTGCAAGTCGACCGTGATGATCGGCACAAAGACCGTCGACTGATCGACTTGAATGTAGTTTTCCATGTCGGCGTAGAAGCGCAGGGCTTTGCGTAGCTTCTCATTGTTTTCCGTCAGATATTCAGACAAATCTTGCGCGGCTTTTAGATCGCTCATCAATCTGTTGATGACGGTTTCTATTTCTCTGTCCATCACTCGTCCTCCCTCAGCGCGTCATGGGCAATTTCAATCGCTTCCCAATCTTGCGAATGATATTCAATCTTCTTCAACGCTTCCCGCAACCGCTCAATCTTATTGGCAAACTTATCCGCAACAGCTTCAAGTTGATCAATATAATCCTGCACGACATACACATCGTCCATGCTGAATGAAGCTTCTTTACCAAATGCGCCGTAAGATGACTCATAGTTGGCAAGAGCCATTTTTGCTTCGGTTCTTAATTCATTCATCACTCGCTCTCTTTCCGTGCGGCGCGACGCTCTTTTATAACTTCCATCATTGCCCAAATTAAAAAACCGACGAAAATGACGCCAAGTGTTATTGCCGCCATTATCAATTCGGCAATCGTTTTGCTGAGCCAGAACCATATATAATCAATCATCACTCACCATCCTTCAGCGCGGCGCTTTCAACACTCAATAACTGGAAAACCTTATCTTTGAACAGTTTATGATTTTTATGCGCTTCATCTAACCATCTTGATTGCATGACATTGACTTTCCGCAACCGATCACGCTCCTTACGGAGCAACTTAATTTCGTTTATTGCATCAACAACGACATCATATTCTTTATTACCCAAACGTAATTCCCCTAACCGTTCAACTATATCCATCACTCGCCCTCCTTCAGCGCGGCACGGGCTAAATCAACAAACTGATTAAGCAACTCAAGCGGTTCACCTTCATGTGGTGGACCATAACCAATCACACGCAACGCTTCCTGATACCGTATTGCTCTTCCAGTATCTTTTGCGTTGTCTATGGCAAGTGATGCCATACGGTCGCAATGTTCCCGCAACCGCTCAATCTCGGCGTTCTTTTCCGCGAGCAAATGCCTCACCTGATTTAGCGTCTCGTCTACTGACCAGAATTTTCCCATCACTCAATCTCCGTCATATTTAAAGCCCGCGCGGTGATTTTATTCGTTTGGACTTGGACGTCATCACTGCTGCAATATATTTCAAGCAGAGCTTTTCTGATTGCCACCGCGACCTCAAGCGCGTTGTCTCTCTGGCGCTCGGCCTCTGCCAACTGTCGCCGCAGTGTGATGATGTCATCGACTAGGTCACGATCTGTTAGCATCTTCTTGCTTCTCCATCCGGTCACGATATACCCACCCTTCATCCCACGCTTGGTGATTGATTGATCCAGCCTCGTGCGGGTTGTCCTCCCGCGCGAAGCCTAATTGACGACACTGCGCGCCCTCGGCCTTCTTCGTGGCAGGGCTCGCGACGACACGGCAAAAGTCAACGGTTGAGAGCATTGATCAGGTCCAGTGCTTCTTGCGTGTCATTTTCCTCGACCTTCTCGGTCAGCTTCGCGTAGCCAATGACGTCTTGCCAGTGATCTTGGAAGTCGGGGTCGCCGCACAATATCCTGGCGAGCTTGACGGCGATCATCTCCAAGCTCTCCGCCTGTACGTCCGTTAGCCTGATCCAATTCGGGCTGCCCCTCATCGCGTCCTTGATCGACTGCGAGATTTTTGCTGTTGAAGGGTAAGAGCCGTGTGTTTTTTCGCGTGTTGATAATACTAACAAGGTAGCCTCCTATTGTGATCCAAATGATTAGTGTGATGGTGAGCAGCATATCGCGTCTATCGCTCCCGCTCGCGATTGATGATGTGAGAGCCGGCCCTTGGCGGTGCACGCCCGCCATCGGTCCTTGCCTTTTATGACCCACCCCATCACGTTTCCGTTAACGTCAAGAATGACATAAGCCCCGATCCCGTCCGGTATGATCTTCATAGGTTACCACCCTTCTTTAGCGGGTCGTAAGCGGGCGCAATTAACGCCCGCAGGGCAGTGATCAACTGATCCAGACTGATCAGCCCGTCCCGACATTGTTGCACTAGATACTCGATTTCGTTCAGCATAGACCTTCGCCCCATGTAGCACGGTTGTGTGGTCGCGCCCGCCCATCAGGTTCGCGATGCGTTTTAAACTATAGCCTGCTTCGCGCAGCCGATAGTAGGCCTCTTGCCGTGGCGGCAATAGGTTCGCCGTCTTGCGCCGTGAGTTGAGATCGTCACGCGTGACGTTGTGCTTCTCGCACACGTCCCGCAAGATCGTGAGCCACACGGGCGCGCCTTGATCCAGCCTATTGGCGATGATCATATGCGCCTCGGCCATCTGCGGGCCTAGGGGCTTAGGCTTTGGCGGTGGTGGTGGCGGTGGGTCTGGCGGTTTTGGTGGTGGCTCTGGCGACTTTGGCGGCGCGCCCGCATTAAGGCGCGCCCGCACCGCTTTATAGTGATCCGATAGGTTCAAGCCTGCCCCCTATAAATCGATGCGTCGGTTGATCCGGTGAGGGCGTCGCGCGCGTCGCCTTCACGAGCACCCATCGCCTGTAAAGATCATCGGCCCAGGCGCGCGCCTCGGTCTCGGTCTCAAAGCGCAACGCGTTATCCGACCATCGGCCCTCGCCCGTGTCGACTTCAGGTTTAAAACTCTTCATAGCATCACCTCCACATACAGCGCGCGCGCCTTGGCGTGTTGTTCGATCAAGAGCCGATAGAGATCGTGGCGCATGGTGCGGGCGTCCCGCCCGCGTTTGGTCTTATGCACCATGCGCCGCACGCGCCGCACAAGCTCTAAATTGCTATCCGATATGTGCAGATTTAATCGGTTGTATGTTCCGAACATATTTCCTCCGCTATTGTTTCATCATCTTGATCATCTTGCCAGTGTTCGCCCGCCGTCATATGCGCGCGGTTGATTGCGTCTTCTTCGTCGCGCGCGTCAATTTCGATCGTCGACGCGCGGATCCATGTAACCTTAAACCGTTTCATAGCACCGCCTCACAATCTGCTAGGGGTTCATTAAATTCGGCGCCTGCTTCAAAAACCATAACCATAAGCGCGCCGTTGTCTTTCAATTTAATGCGGACCGAGTAGGGCCCTACCGTGAACCACGACGCGCCGTCGGCTAGCGTATGGTCATCATCGCCTTGCAAAATCATATGATTGCCCTCTCCCGTAAAGCATTATGAAACGCGCGCCGCGCGTCATATGTGAGCCGCGCGCCGTCTTTAAGCGCGCCGTTGAATATGAGCGCGAAATGACGCCCGCGCTCATATTGCCATTGGTCGCCCGTATAGGGGAAAGCCTCGTAGTTTAGAGGCTTGCCCGCGCGGGCGTCTTTAAACCCGCGCACGAACGGCGCGCTACGCATGGCACCTTCGGGCTTGCCCGATACAGTAGGGACTTGTTTCATGGCGCGCTCACTAAATGATAGACTAACCCATGCGATACGCCGACTAGCGTCCCGTCCCGCAATTTCCAGTGGGTGAGGTATCCGCGCCCTTTAATCCATGGGTCGCGCGGTGACGGGTGCACGTCAAGCTTATTGATGACGGCGAAAAAAGCCTCTCTTGATACCCGTTTCATAACATGCCTTTCAATTCAGTCTTGATCCGTTTCGCGTGCTCGCCGCGCCATGATTTCGCATTGGCAAGGAAATAGAGCACAAGCCCCCGCGCGCTTTCGGAGTGATAACGGTCATCAACGGATACGACAGAACGCATGGCGTCGATATACGGGACCGCGCCAAAGTAAGGCTTAGGCCAATGCGCGCGGATATCGATTGCGATTTGATATAATGGACGCATAATTTTACCCTTTCAATTAGATGACAAAACCGGATTTATCTTTCTTAGCTTTCGGACCCTTAGGCGATAGCGCGACGACGACCCCGCGCGGGTCCAAGTGTCGGAGATCGTGCGCGTCCCCGTCTATGACGGGGAAGCCGTGCCAGTGCGTCGGCTTGTGCCGGAATACCACGGCGACATTGCCGCCCGCTTCTAAAACGCGGATGCAATCGGCTTCATTCGTTTCAGAACGGGAAAACGTGAGCGAGTAGTTTTTCGGCATTTTGCCCGCGGCATGCGCCAAGGCGCGCTTCACTGATTTGGTGTAGTCTGTAAATTGAACGTCGGGGAAGCGCTCGAGTAGCGTCATGCCGTCGCCGTCGCGTATGCCCTCAAAGGCAATGTCGGTCGACCCGTTCGGGCGTACGCAAAGCTTGACGTCGTGACGGCGCGCCTTGCGGATCTCCGCTTGGATTGCGCGCGTCATGTCTTTAAGATAGGCGTGGCGTTCCTTCATAAAACGGCGCGCCTTGTCGATGCGGCTTTGAATGACAGACGGATAGTAAATCGCCGCACCCGAGTGTTGGCCTAGGCATAAGTCAATGCAACCCTTGCTAGCGTTTCCGCATAGATTGCCTACGCCTGCCAAGCGCGCGGGCGCCATATAATGGATTGCGTTCATCCATCCATAATCGCGCGCTTTGATCGCTTTGGGGTTGTCGCTCGAGAAAATGCGGTTTTTCATAATAAAGCCTTTTTGATTTGGACGGGGGTTGCATACATGATCCCGAACGCGTCACTTACGGCGTGGCGCATGAGCATGTATTCTGTATGAGTTATGCCAAAATGCGCTAAATTATAGGCGTCATTCGCAACCGTTCCGCCCCCAATAGACGAATGACGGTTGCGCGCTTTCAAAAATCCGGCGATTTGCTTTTTCGTGAATTTCATTGGAAAGCCTCATAAATTGCGGTGATGATTAGCGCCCCCGCCAATATGGCGAAGGGCAGTGAAAAGGCGTCAAGTACGGCGATCATGCTTCAATCCCCGCAATGTGTTGAATGAAATCGCGATCAAGATAAGCGCCGTGCTTCACATTATAACGGCCCATCCATAAATCGCGTTTGATTAGCTTTTTGCGGCGCATGAAATCAAAAACCGCGTTTGCGGTCACATAGTCAATTTCGCCGAATTGGCATAAGGTTTCGATAAAATCATCAACCGCTTTCAATTCGCGGCGCGCAATATCTTGTGCGTGTTCAGAAAATTCGGTCATTTTGCGTTTCCTTTTTGGGCAATTCAGCTAACGAAAATCACAATAGATTTTGTTGCAGATTGAGCTAGTCAAAAAAACGCATGTCTGGCATGCAAAAAACGCATGGATTTTGGCGCTTTGATTAGGCAAGTTTGCGAGGGGCTTTTACGGCTTTGAAATATAGGCTTTTTTCTTAATTCTTAGGCAATTTAGGCAATCTTATTTATATACGTATAATTTTTTGATGTGTATAGAACAAATGTAGAACGTCGAACCGTAGCGATTTAAAACCGATTGCCTAAATTGCCTAAACTGCCCAAAACCCCGCGCCGTCATGCCGCGCGGTTCGAACCGACACGCAAGCGCAAAATCGATTTGTTTTTCGATTGCCTAAATTGCCTAAATAAGGCGCGCCAGGCGTCATGCAATTTTGCGTGAGCTTTGCCGGCCGTTATGCGTTTGCATAGTTCGCCAAACTGCTATGCGTTCGCATAGCTTTTCACGCTGCATTGCCTAAATTGCATAGGTTTATTTTCCTAGGCTTTTATTCCTATTGCATTAGGGATTGCTAATATAATTGAGAGGGGGGTGGGGGGGCCCGAGGCCGACCGGTCAAATTTCGGGTAGCCCTTGCAAAAATTTTTTTATTTTTTTATAATTTCGGGCATGTTCGAAAATTTGCTCTACGAACCCCGCCAACTCAAAGCCACCGAGAAACGTCTGCAAGCAATTTACGACGCAGCGTATCTGGGCTTGAAGGGCGACAGCTTGGCGATCGCGGCAGGCATGCTCCCCGCCGAATACAGACAGCTTTGCCAATTTGATCCGCTCGCCGAAATGGCGGAACTCAAAGGGCGCGCCGACAGCGAGGTCAGCAACTCACGCGCTCTGCACGACGCGGCGCAGAACGGCGACGCCAAGGCGGCGCTGGCGGTCCTTCAGCACGCGCATGGATGGACGGCTCGCCAAGAGATTGCCGTGGATGTATACCAGAAGATCAGCATCACGCAGGCGCTGGCTGACGCACACGCCCGCGTCGTAGAAGGGATGGCTATAGATTATGGCCCAGCAACCGATTTACAGCTCTCAAGACGAACAAACGCTTATGACGAGGCTGTGGTCAAAGACTATAGCGAACAACCCTGAAGCATTTGTCCTGATGGCCTTTCCGTGGGGCCAACCCAACACGCCGCTTGCCAAGTTTCGCGGGCCGCGCAAATGGCAGCGCGAGGTGCTCCGCACCATCAAGCAGCACATCGACGACAACGACGGCAAGCTCGACATGGAGACGTTCCGGCTGGCGGTCAGCTCGGGGCGCGGTATCGGCAAGTCGGCGCTCGTCAGTTGGCTGATCCTGTGGATGCTATCGACGCGGCTCGGGTCGACCGTCATCGTCAGCGCCAACTCGGAAGCGCAGCTCCGGTCGGTGACGTGGGGCGAACTGACCAAGTGGGCGGCGATGATCATCAACGCGCATTGGTGGGAAATCAGCGCGACCAAGCTCATGCCGGCGAAGTGGGTGTGCGAGCTGGTCGAGCGCGACCTCAAGAAGGGCACGCGCTACTGGGCGGCGGAGGGCAAGCTGTGGTCGGAAGAGAACCCCGACAGTTACGCGGGCGTGCACAACCACGACGGCATGATGCTGATATTTGACGAGGCAAGCGGTATTCCTGACCCGATCTGGTCGGTCGGCGCGGGCTTCTTCACGGAAAACATACTCGACCGGTACTGGTGCGCGTTCTCGAACCCTCGGCGCAACTCGGGGTATTTCTTCGAAACGTTTCACGGGAAACGTGACTTCTGGAAAACCAAGCAAGTCGATGCCCGCACGGTCGAGGACACCGACAAGAACGTCTACGAGCAGATCATCGCGGAGTATGGCGAGGACTCGAGCCAAGCGCGGATCGAGGTCTATGGGGAGTTTCCGTCGGAGGGGGATGATCAGTTCATCGCGCCCAACATCGTCAACGACGCGATCGCACGCGAGAAGTACAAAGATGAGACCGCGCCCGTGGTCATGGGCATCGACCCTGCACGCGGGGGTATGGACTCGACGGTCATCGTCGTGCGGCAAGGGCGCGACATCGTGGCGATCAAGCGGTTCAAGGGCGAGGACACCATGTCGATCGTGGGGCGGGTCATCGACGCGATCGAAGAGTACAAGCCGACGCTGTCGGTCATCGACGAGGGTGGGCTAGGATACGGCATCCTTGACCGATTGAACGAACAGAGGTACAAGGTAAGGGGCGTGAATTTTGGTTGGAAAGCCAAAAACTCAGTCATGTGGGGTAACAAGCGCGCCGAGATGTGGGGCGCTATGCGAGAGTGGCTCAGGACAGCGTCTCTGCCAGACGACCGTCAGTTAAAGGCGGATCTGATAGGGCCAATGAAAAAGCCAAACTCGTCGGGTACGATTTTCCTTGAGGGAAAGAAAGAAATGCGCGCAAGAGGGTTAGCCTCACCGGATGCAGCCGATGCTCTGGCCGTGACATTTGCGTTTCCTGTCGCTCATCGTGAGTATGTAGAGAAATCAGTCCGTCGCTTCTCATCCGGCGGCGCGAACTTTGTGTCATGGATGGGATCGTAGGAGAAACTAAATGGCTAATACCAAACCAATCGGGGTCGCGTACTCCGACCAAGACATCAGCGGTGCTGATACACTTCTGTCGAGCGGTCAGCTCGGCTATACGGCTGCGGCGCAGGGCACGGTGACACAGGCAACCAGCAAGTCGACGGCGGTCACGCTCAACAAGTCGGCTGGTCAGATCACGATGAACGGCGCAGCACTTGGCGCAACGACCAACGTGACCTTTACGCTTAACAACAACCTCATCAGCTCGAACGACATCTTGATCCTCAACGTGTCGGGCGGCGCAACGGCTGGCGCGTACAACTGCTGGGTCAGCGGTCTGGGCGCAGGCACGGCTTCGATCACTGTCCGCAACATCACCGCCGGCTCGCTGTCGGAAGCGGTTGTGGTCAACTTTGCTCTGATCCACTGCGTCTAATATGGCAAAGTCTGTCTCTTTATCGGTCGGACGCGGCGAAAAGCTACCCGCTAGCAAAGGCGCTGGTCTGACCGCTAAAGGACGGGCTAAGTACAACCGCGAGACAGGGTCTAATCTTAAGGCTCCCGCACCGCACCCGAAAACCAAAGCGGACGAAGGGCGTAAAGCCAGTTTTTGCGCGCGGATGGGTGGGGTTGTCGCCAAGTCTAAGAACGCAGAGCGGGCCAAGGCCAGCATGAAACGGTGGAACTGCAAATGAAAAACGGCCTATACGCGAACATCCACGCCAAACGCGAACGCATCGCGGCAGGCTCTGGGGAGAAAATGCGGAAGCCCGGCACCAAAGGCGCGCCCACCGCAAAGGCGTTCAAAGAGTCTGCTAAAACGAGGAAAAAGTGATGCCTCTCAAGAAATCAGCAAGCCCCAAAGCATTCAAACAAAACATCAAGACCGAGATGGCGCACGGCAAGCCGCAGAAGCAGGCAGTTGCCATTGCGTATGCAATGAAGCGTAAAGCAGGCAAAAAATGAGCGATTATTCAGGCGTAGGCACAGCGGGTAAAGTAGCCGACGGCGGATCTAAACAGTCCGACGTCATGGCAACCATGCGTTTCCGCCTGAATATGGCGATCAGCGCCTATTCGGAAAGCCGCGAAGACGAGCTGGACGACCTCCGCTTCTTCGCAGGCTCGCCGGACAACCAGTGGCAGTGGCCGGCTGACGTGCTCCAGACACGCGGCTCGGTGCAAGGCCAGACGATCAACGCTCGTCCGTGCCTAACGGTCAACAAACTGCCACAGCATGTGCGCCAGGTAACGAACGATCAGCGTCAGAACCGGCCATCAGGCAAGGTCATCCCTGCGGACGATCGGGCCGACCCCAAGGTGGCTGAGATCTACGATGGCATGGTGCGTCATATCGAGTACGCATCAGACGCCGACGTGGCATACGACACGGCATGCGAAAATCAGGTCACATATGGCGAAGGCTACATCCGCCTGCTGACCGAATACTGCACGGATGACAGCTTCGAACAGGACATCCGCATTGGCCGCATCCGTAACTCGTTCAGCGTGTACATGGACCCGACCATCCAAGACCCTTGCGGTGCGGATGCCGAGTATTGCTTCATCACGGAAGACCTGACACGCGACGAATATGAGCGTCAGTTCCCGAATGCGATGCCTGCGTCGTCTATTCAGGTGCAAGGCGTCGGCGACGACTCCCTGACCAACTGGATCAACGAGCAAGTCGTCCGCATCGCTGAGTATTTCTACGCGGTTTATGAGCCGCAGAAGCTTAATTTGTACCCAGGCAACCAATCATATTTTGATGGAAGCCCTGAAGACAAGCAAATGAAGTCAATGGGCGTGAAGCCCATCCGCAGCCGCACGGTTCAGGTCCGCAAAATCAAGTGGATGAAAACAAACGGCTACGAAGTGCTTGAAGAAAGCGATTGGGCAGGCAAGTGGATACCCGTCATCCGCGTCGTAGGCAACGAATATGAGGTCGATGGGCGCATTTTCGTGTCCGGCATCATCAGAAACGCCAAAGACGCGCAGCGTATGTACAATTATTGGGTGTCTCAGGAGACTGAGATGCTTGCATTGGCTCCAAAAGCGCCGTTTATCGGCTATGGCGGCCAATTTGAAGGCTATGAAATGCAATGGAAGACGGCCAATACGAACAATTGGCCGTATTTGGAGGTAAATCCTGACGTTACAGACGGTCAGGGCGGCGTTTTGCCGTTGCCACAGCGTGCTATGCCTCCAATGGCCCAAACTGGCCTAATTCAGGCCAAAATGGGCGCTTCTGACGACATTAAAGCGACCACCGGTCAGTACGACCCAAGCCTCGGAGCGCAATCAAATGAACGGTCTGGACGTGCAATCCTTGCTCGCGAACGCCAAGCAGACACTGGCACGTATCATTACGTGGACAACCTCGCTCGTGCGATCCGTTATACAACGCGTCAAATCGTTGATCTGATCCCAAAGATCTACGACACACAGCGTATTGCCCGCATCATCAACCTCGATGGTGAGACAAGCATGGTCAAGATCGACCCGACACAGGCGGAAGCTGTCAAGTCGATCCGTGACCAAAACAACATTGAGATCGACAAGATCTACAACCCGTCCGTTGGCCGGTACGATGTCGTCGTCACGACCGGCCCGAGCTACATGACCAAGCGCCAAGAAGCACTTGACGGCATGTCGCAACTGTTGCAGGCCAACCCGCAACTTTGGGGCGTGGCAGGCGATCTGTTCGTCAAGCACATGGATTGGCCGGGCGCTGAAGAAATGGCAAAGCGTCTTGCCAAGACGATTGATCCCAAACTGCTTCAGTCTGACGACAAGCCGCCGGCGCTTCAGGCTGCCGAGCAGCAGATCCAAGCGATGGGTCAGGAGATGGAGCAGATGCACCAGATGCTCCAGAACGTCAGCAAGTCGATGGAAGCCCAGACCCTTGAGGTCAAGGAGTTCGAAGCGGCCATCAAGGCATACGACGCAGAGACTAAACGCATCAGCGCGGTGCAGGCGTCAATGTCACCAGAACAGATCCAAGACATCGTGCTTGGAACGGTCCACGGTATGATCACAAGCGGTGATTTGGTTGCCGAAATGCCCGGCCATGAGTTGCCAGGTGAAGTAGATTTGCCTAATCAACCGACGCAGGGTATGATGCCGCCGCAACAAGGATTACCTCAATGAAATGCGCTGAATTTGTAGGAATGCTGTTTTTGGCCCGTGATGTGACCCATTCGGTTCACCTCAACACGCGCAGTTATGCCAAGCACAAGGCGCTTCAGAAATTTTACGAAAGCATTGTCGATTTGGCCGACGCTTTTGCAGAAGCCTATCAAGGCCGCTACGGCCTAATCGGCGGTATTTCGCTCCAATCGCACAACAAAACGGCCAATGTGGTCGATTTTCTTGAAAATCAGCTCAAAGAGATCGAAGACATGCGCTACGACGTTGTCGAGAAGAAAGACACCGCGCTTCAGCAATTGATCGACAACATTGTCGAGCTTTATCTGACGACCCTTTACAAACTCAAATTCCTGTCGTGAGGCTTTTATGGCTCAGTATTCCTACATCACAGCTACTTCTCAGGTAAAAACGGCTCCCGCAAAGCTGAAAGCGATCTTCGTGAGCGCCGCTAGCAGCACGCCGACCATTACCGTTTACGACACAGATGCTAAAGGCACAACAACGACCGTAATCGGTACGTTCACGCCTGTGTCGGCTACAAACTATTTGTTCAATGCCGCTGAAGGCATTTATTTGAACAAAGGACTTTACGTCGTACTCGGCGGCACGGTAAGCGCCACCATAAGTTACGAATAAAACCGTACTGGTGAGGTTCACCAGGGATCTATAAGGGTCAACTATGACAGATGAAACCTTAGCGGAGGTAACCGCGCCGGAACCAGAAGCCACGGCGGCTCCTGAGGCTCCAATCGAACAACAGCCGGAGGCGACGAAGACTTTCACGCAAGAGGAAGTCGATGCCATTGTAACTAAAAGGCTTGCTAAATTTGAACGTAAGCTGGAACGCGAGAGAGCCTTGCGAGAGCAAGCTCCGCCGCCTCCACCTGTCGAAGCGGTCACGCCAGACAAGTTCAACAGCCCAGATGCGTATGCCGAAGCATTGGCAGCGCAAAAAGCTGAAGAGCTTCTCAGACAGCGTGAGATGCAGAAACAGCAACGTGAGATCCTTGACGCTTATAGCGAGCGTGAAGAAGAGGCACGGAACAAATACGAGGACTTTGAACAAGTCGCGTATAACCCGTCTCTCCCAATCACAACCGTTATGGCGCAAACAATTCAGGCGTCTGATATTGGGCCAGAAGTGGCTTATTATCTGGGGGCGAACCCCAAAGAAGCTGACCGGATCTCAAAGCTCGCGCCATTTTTGCAGGCAAAAGAGATTGGGAAGGTCGAAGCCAAATTGGCCGCTGATCCGCCCGTCAAAAAATCATCGAGCGCACCAGCTCCTATATCTCCGGTCACTGCTAAAACCAGTGGAGCGCCTGCATACGATACGACTGACCCACGCTCAATGAAAGCCATGAGCACGTCAGAGTGGATTGCTGCGGAACGGTTACGGCAGATAAAGAAGATGGAAGCGGCAAGATCCCGCTAACTTCATAAGGACATTGTGTCATGGGTAATAGCTTACTTACTATCGACATGATCACCCGCAAAGCTCTCGAAATTCTCGAGAACAACCTGGTGATCACCCGCAACGTGAACCGTCAGTACGACGACAGCTTTGCTGTCGAAGGTGCAAAGATCGGTTCAACCCTCCGCATCCGCTTGCCCGATCGTGCGCTCGTCACGGACGGCGCTGCATTGCAGGTTCAGGACGACAACGAACAGTACACCACGCTTACGGTTTCGAGCCAAAAGCACATTGGTGTCAACTTCACATCGGCTGAATTGACCATGCAGTTGGACGACTTCGCAGAACGTGTTCTCAAGCCGCGTATTTCGCAGCTTGCGTCCTCGGTCGATAACGACGTCGCCAATGCCTACAAGGGCATCTATCAGTCAGTCGGCACGCCCGGCACGACACCTTCGACATCGCTTGTTTTGCTTCAGGCTAACCAGAAGCTCAACGAAATGGCGTCGCCGATGCAGAACCGTTATGCCACCGTCAACCCAGCCGCAAACGCTGGTCTTGTCGAAGGCATGAAGGGTCTCTTCAACCCAGTGTCGACAATCAGCAAGCAGTTCAAGAACGGCTTGATGGGCGAAGGCATTCTCGGCTTCGACGAAATGAGCATGTCTCAGTCGATCGTTCAGCACACCACTGGTACGCGTTCAGCTACAGCTTCGCTCACCATTGGCGCGACGATCTCGACACAGGGCGCGTCCGCAGTTGCCATCAACGGCGACACAGGCTCGGCCACGTTCAAGGTCGGCGACGTGTTCACGATCGCAGGCGTCTACGCAGTCAACCCACAGACCCGTCAGTCCACGGGCAGCCTCCAGCAGTTCGTCGTTACGGCGGATGCTACGGCTTCCTCGGGCAACTGGTCTTCGGTCAGCATTTCGCCGGCAATCTATACGTCGTCGAACGCTCTTGCGACTGTCGACTCCTTCCCGCAGTCCGGCGCTGCCGTGACCGTGGTTGGTTCGGCTTCGACGACCTACCCGCAGAACCTCGCCTATCACCGCGATGCGATCACGTTCGCCACCGCCGACCTTTTGCTCCCGCAAGGCGTCGACATGGCTTCGCGTCAAGTCCACAACGGCATCTCGCTCCGTATCGTTCGTCAGTACGACATCAACAACGATCGTATGCCTTGCCGTATCGACGTGCTGTATGGCTACTCCACGATCCGCGCGCCTATGGCTGCTCGTATCTGGGGTTAAATCATTAACCTCCGCAGAAATGCGGAGGTCATTTTTCTCTTTCTTAGGAGTATAACATCATGCCACTTCCTTCAGTAGGCGGAGGCTATCAATTCAATGATGGCAACCTTAACGAAGTAAAATTGACTGTTGCAGCCGCTCCGGCCACTGCAACGGACAGCGCGACATTGTCTGTTAGCCAGTTGACTAACGGCATTATCATCGGCACACCGACGACAACGGCAGCATACACGCTTCCGCTCGCAACTGACGTTGATAACACCCTCAGCAACGCTAAAGTCGGCTCAACATTCGATTTCCGCATCATCAACACAACCACGGCTGGCGTCATCACTGTGACGACCAACACGGGTTGGACGATTGGCTCAAGCGGTTCGCAAGGTCTTATGACCATTGCGGCAACTGCTGGTACAGTTCGTTCGTTCCGCGCTCGCAAAACTGGCGATGCCGCGTGGGCTCTCTACGCGATCTCGTAATGCAAACGGGCGGGGTTTCGGCCCCGCCCAATTTTCAAAGGTGGGCCAATGATCATCTATCTTAAGCACCCAATTCATGGTACAAAAGTCGCCACGTTGGAAGCTGAAGCAGATGCTGACAAACAGAATGGCTGGGTAGAGTTTGACCCGACCAACCGCGAAGAAGAAAAGAAAGAAGCTCCTGACAATGAGCTTCGTCGCAGGCGGCGTCAGGACGCCGCGTAAGGAGCTGACATGACGACGACCGCCGGTGACCAGATCAACGCAGCCCTTCGCTTGATCGGCCAATTGGCCGAGTCTGAAGTTCCTACAGCCGCCGCGTCGCAAGATGCTCTTGCGGCGCTCAATCAGATGATCGACTCTTGGAACACAGAGCGTCTGTCAGTCTTTACGACGATGGATCAAGTGTTTCTATGGCCCCCAGGGCAAATTAGCCAAACTCTTGGGCCGTCAGGCAACTTTGTTGGCGAACGTCCTATCATTATGGACGACGCGACCTATTTTATTGACCCGTCAAACAACATCTCGTTTGGCATCAAGATCATCAACCAACAACAGTATGATGGCATCGCGGTTAAAACGGTGACCAGTACTTATCCACAGGTTATGTGGATAAATACCAACTACCCCGATGTTGACATCCACTTATACCCCGTGCCGACAAAAGTGCTTGAATGGCATTTTATCTCGGTTGACCCGCTTACTTCACCGGCAAATCTGTCGACCACGCTGGCATTTCCGCCGGGCTATCTGCGGGCGTTCAAATACAATTTGGCCTGTGAAATTGCGGCTGAATTTGGCGTTGAGCCGCCTCCGACCGTTCAGCGCATCGCCATGACATCAAAGCGTAACCTCAAGCGCATCAACAATCCTGATGACGTCATGTCGATCCCGTACTCGATCGTCGGCACACGTCAGCGGTTCAACGTGTACAGCGGCAACTTTTAGCACAAAATTACTAAATGGTACAGGCTTTATGATAATGACGTTTTGCAACAAGATAGGCTTCATGCGCCTCTTCGGGCGTATTATAATCGCCTATGCGACGCGTTTTTTTATTTACGGTTATGCTTGCACGCCATTTATTTTGAAATCTTATAACGCCGATAAACCCCGATTTATTTCGTTTGTTAGGTTTTCTAACGTTTTGCGAATTTCCATCTTCAAATACCTCGCGCAAATTTTCAAATCTGTTATCATGTTTAATGCCGTTAATGTGGTCGATATATTTTACCGGCCATTTTCCTGTCATGTGAAGCCACGCCAACCGATGCGCTTTGTAAACTTTGCCATCAACACCTATTGTAACGTATTCAATGCGTTTTTCTTTGCATCCGGCCACGTCACCAATTTGCACGCAACGAGCAACTCGTTCACGCCATTTAAACAGCCCCGTTTGAGGTTCATAATCAAGCACTTGACGAAGCCGTTCTGCGGTAAGTTTTGCCATTTTAATCTCCCAACATTTAACATATACGATAAAATTATTTTGATTGGGAGTCAAACATAATGCAGACGCCTATTCTCGGCCAAAGCTACGTTGCCCGCAGCGTCAATGCTGCCGACAGCCGCATGGTCAATCTGTACCCAGAGGCTACGCCGCAAGCAGGCAAGACCGCCGGCTTTCTCAACCGCGCGCCAGGTTTGCGGTTGTTGGCGACGCTTGGCACAGGGCCGATCCGTGGGCTTTGGTCGCCGGACCCTAACGGGTCTTACGCTTATGTCGTGTCGGGCAATACGTTCTACCGCATTGACACAAGCTATAATGCGTTTGCTTTTGGTTATGTCAGCGGCACCGGCCCTGTGTCGATGTCGGACAACGGCACGCAGATCTTTATTGCGGCCAATCCCGACGGCTACATCTTCAATATGAATACGCAGATTTTCGGCCAGATCACCGACCCTGATTTCCCCGGCGCGGTGACGGTTGGCTATCTGGACGGCTATTTTGTATTTAACGAACCCGACTCTCAAAAGGTGTGGGTAACTCAACTTTTAGACGGCACGTCTATTGACCCGCTTGATTTTGCAAGTGCGGAAGGTTCGCCTGACGGTCTTGTGTCACTTATTGTTGACCATCGCGAAGCATGGCTGTTCGGCACCAACTCGGTTGAAGTCTGGTACGATGCAGGCGGTGCGGGCTTTCCGTTGCAACGCATCCAAGGTGCCTACAACGAAATTGGTTGCGTTGCGGCCTATTCGGTCGCCAAACTCGACAACGGCGTGTTTTGGCTCGGCGGCGACGCGCGCGGTGAAGGCATTGTCTATCGCACGAATGGCTACACAGGCGCGCGCATTTCAACCCATGCGATTGAGTGGCAAATTCAGCAATATGGCGACATCTCGGATGCCATTGGCTACACCTACCAGCAAGACGGCCATGCGTTCTATGTTTTGATTTTCCCGTCCGCCGGTAAGACATGGGTTTATGATGTTGCGACCGACAATTGGCATGAGCGGGCGGCATGGGTGAACGGCGCGTTTACCCGCCACCGTTCCAACTGCCAGATGGCGTTCAACCATGAAGTCATTGTCGGCGATTACAATGACGGTCGCATCTATGCGTTCGATTTGAACGTGTACGCGGACGACAATCAGCCTCAGCGGTGGCTCCGCGCTTGGCGGGCGCTTCCGCCCAACCAAAACAATCTCACCCGTACGGCCCAGCACAGCCTTCAGCTCGACGCCGAGACAGGCGTGGGGCTTAACACCGGCCAAGGCAATGACCCACAAGTCATGCTCCGGTGGTCGGACGATGGCGGCCACACATGGTCAAATGAGCACTGGGCCTCGATGGGCGCAATCGGTGCCTATGGCACCCGCACGTTCTGGCGTCGGCTTGGCATGACCGTCAAGCTCCGCGACCGTGTGTATGAGCTGTCAGGCACTGACCCCGTCAAAATCTCGATTATGGGGGCAGAGCTGCTGCTAAGTGGCACCAATGCCTAGCGCAAACCGTGTCCCGACCATCAACGTGCCGATCACAGACCCACCGGCTACGGGCCTGCCGTCGCGTGCGTGGTTTCGGTTTTTTCAAAACCTCAATACGATCGACAGCGGGGTCTACACGCCCACGCTGACTAACACGACCAATATCGCGGCGAGCACAGCGGCTGAATGCCAATATACGCAAATCTATAGCACTGTAACGGTCAGCGGAACGGTCACTATTCGAGCGACAGCGACAGGCGCGTGCAATCTTAAGATGTCACTTCCCGTGGCGAGTAACTTTACCTCAACCGGCCAAGCCGCCGGTACGCTTGCGACCACAACAGCAGGGGGAACCGCATCAGGAGCAATCTTGGCGGATATTGTGGGCGAACAATTTGAGTTCCGATTTACGGCTACCAACACAACTTTAACCGTCTATGCGTTCACAGTCACTTACCAGATTGTGCAATGATTAAAATCACTGTAAGGTGCGGCTATGGCAGTCATTCTCTCCCCTCTCGCCGGTGCAGGCTGGCAGTTCTTTGATAACAGCGGCGTGCCGCTGAATGGCGGCTTGCTGTATACTTATGCTGCGGGCACCACGACGCCTCAGACGACCTATAGCGACAGCACCGGCGCAACGCCGAATGCCAACCCGATCGTGCTTGACTCAGCGGGCCGCGTGTCGGGCGAAGTGTGGCTGACCACGGGTGTCAACTATAAATTTGTCCTTAAAACGTCCGCTGGCGTGACGATCTGGACCAATGACAACATCGCAGGCGTACCAGCGTCGTCCATCACATCGCTCCGCATTAACGGTTCGACCTCGGGCTATGTGGATCTGACGACCGTTCCTATTGCCGGCGCAAACACAATCACGTTCCCAGCCCAAACCGGCACGGTTCTGCTCGACCCAAACACCGCGTTCACCGGCACATCGACCTTTGAGTATATCGTAGCCACTTACGACATCTCGGGCCGCACGTTGAACGCGTCTGGTTCGATGACCGTCGGTAGCATGCTCTACGGCAGCGGCACCGGTCAGTTTAAGATTCCTGTTGGCACCACCGCCCAACGCGCAGGCGCGTTCAATGGCAACGGCTCGATCACCGGCACAACGCTGTCGATCTCGACCGTCAGCACCGGCTCGCTTTATGTCGGCGCAACGATTACCGGCACCGGCGTCACGTCAGGCACGCGCATCACGGCCTTTCTGACGGGCACAGGCGGCGCGGGCACTTACACTGTCACGCCATCACAGACAGTGTCTCCGACAGTTATCACCGATACGCCTGTGCAAGGTATGATGCGGTTTAACTCTACGCTTGCTACCTTCGAAGGCTATAGCGGCACGGCATGGGGTTCGATCGGCGGCGGCGCTACCGGCGGGGGTTCAGATGCTGTGTTCAATTTGAACGACAAAGTCGTTACAACGTCTTACACAATTGCGTCAACCAAAAACGCCAACTCCGTTGGCCCTCTTACTATTAACTCGGGCGTTGTCATTACGATTTCGACCGGCTCACGTTGGGTAGTCCTATGAGCAGTATTTCTATTGCAGGCGATACGTCAGGCACGGTTGCCATCGTAGCCCCAGCGGTTGCTGGCACCAATACATTAACGCTTCTTGCGGCTACGGGTAATCTTGGGCCTAAAGTTCAAGGCACCTCCGTGTCAGCTACCACCGGCACATCAATTGATTATACCGGGCTTCCTTCTTGGATAACCCGCATTACAGTGGTATTTTCTGGTCTTTCTACAAACGGAACTTCTAATTTAATTGTTCAGCTTGGAACTGGGGCCACACCAACATATACAACAAGCGGGTATCTTGGTTCTGCCGCCGACACTACTGGCGCAACTCAAACAAATTTTACAAGCGGGTTTATATTTAATAATTCCGTTAACGCCACACAAACTTATGGCGGCCTAATGACAATTGTTAACCTCACAGGAAATACTTGGGCTGAGTCAAGTATGCTGGGTGATTCAGCAGGCACAGCATTACGATACGGTGCGGGGTCTGTCCCTCTTGCCGCTACGCTTACTGCGCTTCGTATAACAACCGCCGGTGGCGTAAATACTTTTGACGCCGGTACAGTCAACATTCTTTACGAGTAAGCACCATGTCACAACTTGTCCTTACCTCCGATACGCTCGTTGCGACGCCGACCGCCGGTGCGTTTGAGTATTTATCGCCGACCATTTACGCAACGCCTGTTGGCGTGCAACGCGGTCTTATACCTAACGCGCAGTTCTACCGGCTGAATGCTGATTATGTAGGCGCATCCTCAACGAGCGCGCAGGGCATCTTTGGTGTAGGCACAAGCGGCGTAGGTTTGGGCGTGACACTATCGTCAAGTACGGTCTATGCTTTTGAAATGTACGCTATCTTTTCAAAGACAGCTACGGCTACAGCGCATAACTTTCAGCTTGGCTTTGCGGGCGGCACAGCAACAGTTAACAATATCCTTTATGGCGGCCCTTTTATTTACAACGCTACGTCTTTTACAACCGGTTTTATTTCTGGCGCGGCTGCTTTTGATGCGAATACGACGGCGGCTACAACAATTCAAGCAGTAGCTGCCACGGCTACTATTCAAATCAGAACATATTTTCGTGGCACGGTCAGCGTCAACGCAGGCGGCACGTTCATCCCGCAGTACACTATTTCGGCAGCGGTAGGCCCATATAGCACACTAGCCGGATCGTATTTCTTGATTTACCCGATCGGCGCGTCCGGTGCGGCTATCAACGTAGGAACTTGGTCATGAGCGTAACAATTGACGGCAGCGCAGGCGTCACGACCAACACCGGCGCGGTCTATAACGGCCTTCAAAGCACCACCGCGCAGGCATCCACGGCGGGTACATCTATTTTGTTCACAAGCATTCCGTTGTGGGTTAAGCGCATCACGGTGATGTTTGATGGTGTTTCAACAAACGGAACAAGTTTACTTTTAATTCAACTTGGATCTGGTTCTCTTACAACATCGGGGTATCTTGGAAGTGCTGCTATAATAAATGCAACTCCTAACGTAGTTAATATGAGCACAGGATTTAACCTTGATAGTACTTCAAATGCCGCCGCAATTAGATATGTAATAGCAACCTTTACAAACATTTCTGGAAACATATGGGTCTGCGCGGGAAACGGTGGAAGAAGTGACACAGCGGCTACATCAAATTTTGGTGGCCGTATTTCTCTTTCAGGAACTCTTGACCGCGTTAATATTACCACCGCCGGCGGTACCGACACATTCGACGCCGGCACAATCAATCTTATCTACGAGTAAGCCATGCACCGGATTGAAGTAAACGTCCAGACGGGCGAGCAGACCATTATCGAGTTTACACCGGAAGAGGAAGCCGCTGCGTTGGCGTACGCGGCCTCACTCCCGCCTTCAGGCCCGACCCGTGAAGAACTGCAAGCGCAGATCGCAGCCCTCCAAGCCCAGATCGACGCCATGCCATGAGAGAAAAGGTTGAACAACTTGAGCAAATGATGCAAGCATATGATCCGGCGGTTTTGCCGATCAAGCATCACTTTGCTGACGGGATCTACGCCCGCGAGATGTTCATCCCCGCCGGTGCGGTATTGACCGGCGCAGTGCATAAAACCAACCACATGTGCATCCTTTCAGCGGGGCATGTGCGGGTGGCAACGGATGAGGGGCCGGTTGATTTGCAGGCCCCTGCAACGCTAATTGCAAAGCCCGGCGCAAAACGGGCTATTTTTGCATTAGAAGACTCCGTGTGGACAAATATCCACGCGACAAACGAAACGGATCTTGATAAGATCGTCGAGGAATTGACCGAGTCCACCGCCGCAGAGTTGCAGGGTGGGTCTGACAACAAGCAACAGCTTGCTTACGCCGAGAGGGAAACATTATGGCTTTCATCTTAGGAGCCGTCATAGGGGCCGGAGCGTCGCTGATCGGCGGCGCTATGGCGTCAAGCGCCGCAAGCAAGGCTGCGGACGCGCAAGCCTCTGCGTCTGACCGCGCGGCTTTGCTTCAAAAAGAAACGGCTGACAAGGCAATTGCTCTTCAGAAAGAGATGTATCTGAAGAACCTTGAGCTTAATGCGCCGTTCCGCGAAGCGGGCCTGACAGCTCAAAATCGTCTTTTGGATTATCTTGGTCTGAGCAAAAACACAGGCGCAGCGGGCTACGGTTCGGCTACGGGCAACTTTACGCTTGACAAGTTTAAAGCTGACCCAGGCTATGCGTTTCGTTTGAGCGAAGGATTGAAAGGTCTTAACGCCAACGCCGCTGTGCGTGGAGGTCTGATCTCTGGCAACGCGCTTAAAGCCGCAACGGCATACGGCCAAGAGATGGGTTCGCAAGAGTATCAGAACGCGTTCAACCGTTATTACAAAGAACGCGAAAACATGCTCAATCCATTGCAGTCCTTGACCGGCACCGCGCAGACCATATCCGGTACATTGGGCACCGCAGGGCAGAACTACGCGGGCGATACGTCAAACACGTTGAGCAATTACGCTACGCGCGCGGGCGCAAATTATGAGAATGCCGGTGCCGCGCGGGCGTCGGGCTATCTTGGCGGTGCGAACGCTTGGAACCAAGCTCTTGGCGGCGCGACGAACGCGCTGACACGCGGTATGACAAACGCGTATATGTACGGCGGCGGCGCGTCGCCTTATTCGTATGGCGCAGGCGGATACACGGGCTACGGCCCATTCATGGGTGGCTAAAATGGTTGATTATAACATCGCAGTCCCGCAACCCTATGATGCCTCTGGCGACATCGCCAACGCGTTGCGTTTTCGCGCGGCCAAGCAAGCCGAGGCCGAGAACCAGCTCAAGCTACAGGCTTGGCAAGAAGACCGCGCATACGAGCTGGAGCGGCGCAGAGCGGCTGCGGCAAACGCGGCAGCGACTAAATTGCGCGAAAAAGAACTGCTTGGCATTTACGGCAATTACGGGGTAACGCCGGCGGTTGTCGGCGCGCGCGGCGCGTCGTATAGCGGCACCGGCGTTGCGGATAATCCTGATGAAACGCTTTTTAACAATCTCGTTAGAGGCGGGTATATCTCGCAAGCTAAGGGCGCGTCCGAAGCCCGTAGCGAGTTCTCAAAGAGCGAAGTAGACAAACTTACTCTTGACGCCAAAAAATATGACGCGGCGCTTGAACGTACAAAGCAATACATTCCCATGATCAAAACCGCCGACGACGTCGCGCGGTTCATGCGTTTGAAATACGCTGATCCTGTGCTCGGCCCTATAGCGTCTAAACTGCGGCCTGAAGAAGAAGCAGTCAGGCTTACTGTTGATCAGTTCAATAAAGACCCGCAAGGCACGCTTTCCGCATTGGCGGGGTTAAGCGGCGCGGACATTGCCAAGCAAGATTACGAAAAGAAAAAACAAGACGCCGAGTTGGCAAAGCTTAAAGCTGAAGCGGACAAATTTAACGCTGAAGCTAAAAGCAAAGGCGCGCCAAATGCATTTGGTGACACTAACGAAGGCCGCCAACTTCAGATTATCAACGAAGTAGCACGGGGCATTCGTTCGCCAAACGATCCTGAGTACGCGCTTGCGTATCACGCGCAATATGGCGGTAAGAACATCACCGCGTATAACCCTGATACAAAGCAGATGGAATTGGTCCAAGCGCCAGCTACACCTCCGGCCAATCTTCCGCCTCCGGCGTTTGGTGCAGCTCCTGCACCCACTAACGCATTGCCTATGGTGAACGGCGTTCGTCCTACGGTTGGAGCGGCTAACGCGCTTGCGGCTCCCGCGCCTGCACCGTCGCTTACGGGCGCGGGTCGTCCGGTCATTACTAAAGCGCCGACAGGCGGCCTTACTGAGGCTCAAAAGCTCAAATTTAAGGACGAGGCTGCC
>Ga0213921_1000084_pt1 | contig 36482 bp, 34 predicted proteins | sample McNCre2017MG_FD_165041 | JGI IMG/M metagenome (GOLD analysis project Ga0213921, IMG submission 165041) | Freshwater microbial communities from McNutts Creek, Athens, Georgia, United States - 20-17 MG | ecosystem: Environmental > Aquatic > Freshwater > Creek | place: USA: Georgia | collected...
CACGCGAAGAAGGCGACCTCAAAGAAAATGGCGGCTATCACGCAGCCAAAGAAGAGCAGGGCAAGATCGAGGCGCGTGCGGCCCGATTAGAGAACATCCTGGCTAACGCCGTGGTGGGCGAGGCCAAGGAATCACACGGAATCGTTGAGCAGGGCACCGTCGTTCGCCTAAACATGAACGGCAGCGAACTTGAGTTTTTGCTCGGCAGCGCTGAGATCGCCGAGGGCAGCGACATCGCCGTCTATAGCCCAGACAGCCCAATCGGCACCGCCATCATGGGTGCGAAGGTTGGCGACAAAGTCAGTTTCTTCGCGCCGAATGGCAAAGAGCGCGAGATTGAGATTCTCGAGGTTAAGAACTTCCTAGGTTAAAGCCCCTAGTGAAAATCCGCAGACCGAGGTCTGGGGATTTTGCTTTAAGCCTGGGTGATTCGAGGTTGAAGACCGGCATCCTTGAGAGCCTTGATGACTCGCTCTCGATGGTCGTGCCCCATCGTCTCTACCGAGACACGAAGCTCAACCTCGCCAATTTCTAGGCCCTCGCCATGTCGTGTGTGCAGCACCTCAACCACGTTGCCCTGGGCCGCCGCGATGGCCTCGGCCGTCTTCACCAATTGACCTGGACGGTCAGGAAGCATGACAGAGATGGTTGTATAGCGCTCGGAAGCGGTCAGACCGAAACCAATGATTTTCTGCATCAGAAGTGGATCGATGTTGCCGCCAGAGAGCACAACCACGGTTTTGCCCTTTGGCTTGATTGCACCAGACATCAGCGCGGCAACCGCAGCGGCGCCAGCCGGCTCGACAACCTGCTTTGCTCGCTCGAGAAGAACCACGATTGCCTTGGCGATTTCGTCGTCTGAGACCGTGACCACCTTGTCGATGTGCTTGGCAATTAGCTCAAAAGGAATATGGCCGGGCTTTGAAACGGCGATTCCATCGGCGATGGTTCGCTGGGTCTGAATCTCAACTTCTTTGCCCGCCTTGAGCGAAGGCACGTATGATGCCGCATTTTGAGACTGAACGCCGATGATCTTGATCTTGCGGCCTTGCTTGGCGGCCTTCAACTTTGCGGCAACCGCAACACCCGCGGCCAGACCGCCGCCGCCGATGGCGACGAGAATGTTCTGAACATCTGGAACCTGGTCAAGAATTTCAAGGCCAACGGTTCCCTGCCCGGTGACCACATCGAGGTTGTCATAAGGCGGAATGAAGATGGCGCCCTGTTTTGCCGAATAGGCCTGCGCCGCCTTCAAAGTCTCGGCGAAGACGGCCCCTTCGAGCACTACCTCGGCACCGTAATTCTTGGTCGCCTGAAACTTCGGCAATGATGCACCGACCGGCATGAAAATCGTGGCCTTGATGCCAAGTTTCTTTGCAGCCAGAGCAACACCCTGGGCATGGTTGCCGGCGCTTGCCGCAACAACACCCCTCTTGCGTTCGGCCGGAGTCAGTTTAGACATTCGATTGAATGCACCGCGGAGCTTATAGGCCCCGGTTCGCTGAAGGTTCTCACACTTCAAATAGACATCCGAGCCGATTAGTTCAGAAAGAAAATGGCTGTGCAACACCGGGGTCTGAATGGCAACCTGGGCTACGTTCTCGTGTGCAGTCTCAAACTCTTCAAGAGTCGGCGCAACAACCGGAGCCGGTTTTGTCATTGGAGAACCTCATTCGTTTCTATGCTGGTATCGAGTCTAGTTTGAGAAGTGGTCCCGATGCCTGAACAACTGAGTTTGAGTGATGCAAGAGCATTGGTTCTGCACGCCCAGGGGCTTTCGACAAGAGCCAAGACTGCAAAGGGAAGCAAAGCGCCCCTCACTATCGTCGAACGACTCAACCTGCTTCAGCTCGACTCGGTCAACGTCTTCGAACGTGCGCACTACATGCCCGTTTTCTCTCGAATCGGAGCCTTCGATAAGGCTCACCTCGATGATGCCGCGCGACCTTTGACCGAGACCGGCGTTCAAGCGGAACTCATCGAGTATTGGGCCCACGAGGCAGCCTGGATTAAGACCGAAGACCTTCCGCTGCATCGATTCCGAATGGATGGGTATCGGTTCGGAACCGATGATCGCCGCTATTCCTCACGCACCTGGGCTGCAGTTCAGGAACATCACGGCCCGCTGCTGCAGTGGATTCGCGACGAGTTGCGAACTCGAGGGCCGCTCACAATCGCCCAGATCGAACATGATCAAAATAAACGAAAAGGCACCTGGTGGGGTTGGAGCGATGTCAAAACCTGCCTTGAACGAATGTTTCTCGGCGGCGAAGTGGTCTCGGCCGGGCGCGAGAATTTCAGCCGCAGGTATGCTCTCGCCGACCAGGTGCTGAGCCCAGAGACCTACGAGCGAATGGTTGAGCCCAACCCCGACCATGACCAGATGCTTCGAACCTTGATCGGTCGAGCCGCCAAGACCGATGGCGTGGCGACCATTAAGGACCTGGCAGATTTTGTGCGACTAAAGGTCGACCGGGTTGAACCTAGAGTGCGTGAGCTTGTTGACGCAGGCCTGCTAATGCCTGTGAAGGTGGAGAAATTTAAGGACCAGGCATTCGTTCACCGCGATTGGCAAGATGCCCTGGCAAACATTTCGAATATCAAGCCCAACCACGTGACCCTGTTGAGCCCCTTTGACCCGCTCACCCGCAATCGCGACAGGGCAATTAGGCTTTTCGACTTCGACTACAAGATCGAAATTTATACCCCCGAGCCAAAGCGCGTTTACGGCTACTACACCCTTCCTTTGCTTCACAAGGGTGAACTGGTCGGTCGAATCGATCTAAAGAGCGATCGCAAGGGTCGGGCGCTTCTAGTGCAGGCTTCTTGGCACGAAACCGAACTGTCAAAGGCGAGAGTTCAGAAGATCGCCCAGGATTTGAGTCGGCACCTTCTAGAAATAGCCAAGTGGCAGAATCTTGACGCCGTTGTGATTGCCGACAAGGGCAATCTTGCCGCCGAGCTTAGAAGCGCGAACCAATCTCTCGAAGGCGCTTGATTCGAGCCGGAAGCGGAGGGTGTGTCGAGAAAAGGCGTTCGGTCAGCCCCGGCTTCATCGGGTCGGTGATGTACATGTGTGCCATGGATGACGAAGCCCGGCGCAGCGGTCGACCATACTGGCCTAGCTTTTCGAGAGCACTAGCCAAGCCCTCAGGATAACGGGTGGTGTGTGCTCCAGTGGCATCGGCCAAGTATTCGCGTTGGCGAGAAACAGCGGCACTAACCAGCGGGCCAATCAAAAATGCCACGATGCTGGCAACGATGCCAACGGCCAAAAGCACCAACCCCAAGCCGCCATCGTCACGATTGTCGCGTCGCCCGTTGCCGGCGAAGAAAGAGGCGCGAATCGCCATGTCGGCGAGCACACCGATTGCGCTGACCAGACCGAAGACTATGGTCGAGACCCGAATGTCATAGTTCTTCACGTGCCCTAGTTCGTGGGCCATGACACCTTCGAGTTCCTTGTCGTCCATGATCGCCAGCAGACCTGTGGTGGCAGCAACAATCGCGTGTTTCGGGTCGCGCCCGGTCGCGAAGGCGTTAGGTGCCTCATCAGAGATGACATAAACCTTCGGCATCGGCATGCCTTCAGCGATTGATAGATTCTCGACGATTCGCCAAAGTCGAGGGTTATCGGCCTTCTGTATCTCTTCGGCACCGCTCATCGCGACGGCCAGCGCCCCGGCCGCGTAATACTGGAAGACGGTATAGAGCAGCACAAAACCGACAATCATGATGGCGCTTGAACCGTTGCCGCTGGCATATCCCCACCAAAGTGAGATTCCAGTTAGCAGGGCAACAAACAACCCAATGATGATCACGGTGTTGCGTTTATTTGCAGCTATTGCCGAATACATTCAGCCCCTAGAAATGCTGGTTTGAGTCGATTAGGGAGTTTAGAACTTAACCTGAGGTGGCTCGCTGATCGAGGCTGCATCGGCAACCTCAAAAAACTCGCGCTCCTTGAAGCCAAGCCCACGAACAAAGAGCACCTGAGGGAACTGCTTGATCTTGGTGTTTAGCTCGCGAACGCCACCGTTATAGAAGCGGCGTGCCGCCATAATCTTGTCTTCGGTGTCGGTTAGCTCGGCCTGAAGGCTCAAAAAGTTTTGGTTGGCCTGAAGCTGCGGATAGCTCTCGGCAACCGCGAATAGGCTCTTCATCGCGGTCTGAAGCTGACCCTCAGCTGCCGCGGCTTTGCTCGGGTTTTTCATTACCTCGGGCGAGATAGTTGCAGCACGAGCTCGGGTCACGTTTTCAAAAACCGAGCTCTCGTGAGTGGCGTAACCCTTCACGGTTTCAATCAGGTTTGGAATCAGGTCGGCGCGGCGCTTCAACTGAATGGTGATGTCACTCCAGGCCTCGTCGACTCGAACATTCAAAGTCACCAGGCCGTTGTAAGTTGACCATAGGAAGATGCCGATGATTCCAACGATTGCGATGACTACGATCAATGTAATGTCCATGGCTCAATGCTAAGGGAATAAGATTTGTCTAGTGGGGCTTGACAAAGGTGTACTCTAAGTAAGTTCTCAGAATATAAGGAGCGTGGCTAAATGCCAGCAGTAACCGCAGACACACTGACCCTCCCTCGCTTGGAGCCGGCAACCGGTCGATCGCGGCCGATCAAGTCGGTGACTCGCGGCCCACAGGGTCATGAGGGTGACGGCTTTCCGGTGACTCGCGCATTTGCCGGCGTTCCTTATCAAGATCTCGATCCATTCATTCACATGGACCAGATGGGTGAAGTTGAGTATGCCCCATACGAGCCGCGCGGCACTTCTTGGCACCCGCACCGCGGCTTTGAGACCTTCACTTACATGATCGATGGCACTTTTCAGCACCAGGATAGCCACGGTGGTGGCGGAACCATCCAGGATGGCGCCACTCAATACATGACCGCCGGCTCGGGCGTGCTTCATATCGAAACCCCACCTGACGCACTTGTGATGTCGGGTGGAGTTTTCCACGGTGTTCAACTCTGGATCAACCTGCCTGCTGCCAAGAAGATGATCAACCCTGCCTATCAGAGCCTCGAGGGTGGCGATGTCGCCCTCGTTTCGAGCCAGGATGGCGGAGCCCTGATTCGCGTGCTAGCCGGCGACATCGGAGGTCACACCGGGCCGGGTAAGTCTCAGACCCCTATGACCATCGCCCACATCACACTTGCCCCCGGAGCTTCGGTTTCTATCCCTTGGAATCCGGAATTCAACGCACTCGCCTACACCCTCGCTGGGCAGGGCACCGTCGGAGAATCAATCGACGGAAACCCTCTGGCTAAGATCTCAACCGGTTCGCTTGCCGTCTACGGCCCTGGCGACCGAATCGTGATCACGGCAGACACGCAGCAGGATTCGCGTCACAATGCACTCGAAATCTTCCTGCTAGGTGGCCAGCCGATCAAAGAAACCGTGGTTGCCTACGGCCCATTCGTGATGAACGACAAAGCAGGCATTATCCAGGCGATGGAGGACTACCAGTATGGTCGCTTCGGCCAAATCCCGGAAGACGCACTGCAGCCTTTTCACCACCGGCACTAGCCTTAAGCCATGCTCCTAGAACCGCGCTATGTGAAACTCTCGACCCGCACGGGCATCGAAGTTCGTCGCACCTTGCCGAATGCTAGAAAACGCATGATCGGCGCCTGGGCGTTCGTCGACCATTTTGGCCCGACGGCACAAACCGATGGCATGGTGGTCGCCGCGCACCCGCACTCTGGGCTTCAGACCGCAACCTGGATGATTGAGGGGCGCGTCGAACATCGCGACAGCCTGGGCTCGGTGCAGCACCTCGAGCCGGGGCAACTAAACCTGATGACCGCGGGCCGTGGAATTGCCCACAGCGAGTTGTCGCTCGCCGATTCAAAAACCCTGCATGCGGTTCAACTCTGGATCGCCTTGCCCGATGCGGTTCGCAAGATGGCGCCTGAATTTGAACATCACGCGAACCTACCGACGTTTCAAATTGGGTCGTCCATGGCAAAAGTTTTTGCCGGTTCCTTGGCGAGCCAATCGACTCTGAGCTCTGACGCAAAGCTTTATAGCCCGCTCGTGGGTGCCGAAATTCGAATTCCCGCCGGGGCAAAACTTGAGCTAGAACTTGACCCAAGTTTTGAGCACGGCATTCTGCTGGTCGAGGGGCAATTGGCTGTTCACGACGTCGACCTGCCACTGCACTCGATGGAATATCTAGAGGTCGGAACCCGTCTGGTTGACTTCGAAAACTCCGGCGACTCCGAGGCGATCATTGTTTTGCTAGGCGGCGAGCCATTCGATGAACCCATCGTGATGTGGTGGAACTTCATCGAACGAAGTCATGAAGAGATACTCGAGATGCGCGAGAAATGGAATAACCGCGATTCAGGCATCCCAGAATTTGCCGACAATATAGGCGGCTGGACTCCCGCACCAGAATTGCCGAATCTGACCCTGAGGGCACGACTCTAGCGAGCCAACCAAGGGCTAATCGCGGCTACGACGGCGAGGCACATAACCAAAAGGTCTAGCCTTGCCCAGCTAGCACGAAGCGCCCAGGTTCGGGGAAGTTTCATTCGTGAAAACCCTCTGGCATCCATGGCCACGGCTGTAGTTCCGGCCGAGCGAATCGACTGGATTAGCAGCGCAAAGACCAATCTCGCAAATTCCGAAAACCGAGCCAAAGGTGTTCTGCCGATTGCAAGGCCACGAATCCGGTGTATGAAGCGCAGTTCATCCCAGAGCGCCATCATGGAAGCCAAACGCTGCAGAGCCGCAGCCGCTGCCACGACCGGTCTTGCGGGCAATCTCAAGACCTGACCGAGTTGATCGCCCACTGCTATCGGCTTCAACTGAGTTGCCAAGACAATGCCCGGCACGACGAAACTCGACACACGCATGGCCGCAATCAAACCGGCGTCGAACTGAAGGTTCGAACTCAGATACCAGTTTGAAAAACCAATCGAAGCGACACCGATAAATCCGGGAATCAAAACCCTGGGGCGTTGCAACCTTAAGCCTGATAAAAACAAGACCAGACCTGCAATGAATTCAACCGTCAGAACCGAAACTCCGCGTGCGACCGTGGTCACAGCCATCGAACCGAGCAGCAACAGAATCGGTGCGGCTAAAACCACCAAGCCACTCACCGGAGATTTTGCAGGTCGGTCGAGGTTGCTGGCCGAAGCCGAAATTACCACTCGCTCATCAGCAAGTTCAATCAACTCTTGATCGTGCGTTGCAACGGTGACCTGAACACCTGAATCTCGAGCGGCAAGGATGGTGGCGATAATCGACGCCCAAGCATCGCGATCTTGCCCCACCGTGGGTTCATCCAGGTAGAGGGCTCGGGGGTTGTGCGCGAGCGCGCTCGCCAGCGCTATTCGACGCTGCTCGCCGCCCGAAACCTCGTGCGGGTTTTGCTCGGCCAACTCGGCCACTCCTAGTGCGGCTAGCAACGCGAGGGTTCGACCGCTAGCCTCGGCAGCACTTCGACCGAGTAACCCGTCGGCAAGGGCTGCCGTGATATTTGCCGAGTCAATCACCGAATTGCCAATCACCGTGAGCTCGGGCTGCTGTGGCACATAGCCGATTCGGTCGATAAGGCCGTTGCCCTTAAAGTCTGCCGCCATTCGCTGCTTCAACTCGGTAGTTTTTCCTGCACCACTGCGGCCAGTGAGCACGGTCAACTTGCCGGGTTGGCTTCCCACCCTCGGCTCAGGCAAATTTATCCTGGGATGCGCCGGGGCTGGCTCACCCGGAACCCAGATGCCAAGCTCGAGAAGTTTGTCGCGATGGTTCCTCAAAATTTGCGCTGGCTCGCCATCGAAAATGATTTGCCCGTCGCGACCTAACACGATCAAGCGTTCAACCAGCGGCAACCAGTCGCCGAAACGATGCTCAACGAGAATCATGGTCGACTTATGTACGGCAAGATGCGACCTAACGGCCGCCCTCACCGAATCAGCGGATTCGACATCCAGCATCGAGGTCGGTTCGTCTAGCAACACCAACTCGGGTTGCATTGCCAGAACACCCGCGAACGCCATTCTTTGCATCTCTCCACCAGACAAGTCCGTGGATGGATGCTCGAGCGGCTTGTCGAGCGAAACCGAATTTAGCGCCTGCCTTGCCGCGCCTGGCATCGAACTCGTTGGCGCTCCGGAATTCTCCAGGCCAAACGCCACCTCGCGATAAATTGTGTCTGATACCAGTGAATCGTTAGGGTCCTGCAGCAGCAGACCGCTTGGCGAAGACTCGATTCGGCCACTGATTTCACCTGATTCACTGTCAGACAGAACACCCGCGATGGCACGCAACAACGTCGACTTGCCCGAGCCGCTTGGGCCAACGAGCAGAACCTTTTCGCCGGGCAATATTTCGAGCGAAATCTCTTTCAATAGCGGCCGGGTGCTTCCGAAGGGGGTCCAGGTCAGATCGCTGACCAGAACCCCTCCTCGAAAGTCTTTTGTCATTATTTTGATTTTGCCTCGCGGCCGACGGCAAATGCGTTCAGTGCACCGGTCTTGGCGAGCCCCTTGATCAAAAATGATCCGAGAACGCCAGAAACGAGTGCACCAGAAACGATCGAGCACCCGACGAGGATGACCTTGTAAATTGGAGAGTAATCGGCGTAGTAAGCGTTTAGTTCATAGCCGACGATTTCAAATACGGCCGAGAGTGCGCCGGCGATGGCAGCGGTCAAGGAACCGAAGCGGCGATAACGATAGATTGCGAAGACGATCTCGACTCCGGCAGCCTGCAGCAAAGCCGAAATCAGAACAGTGACTCCCCAAGAATTACCAAGGATGAGTTCGACGTTGGCGGCAATCAACTCAACGAAGATCGCTGCACCCGGTCGACGAACCAAGAGCATTCCGGCTACCGCAGGCAGAATCCAAACTCCGGTTGCAAGGCCACCGAGCGGTGGGAAGCCAGCGGTGATTAGACCAATAACCGGATACACGAAGGAATCGAAACCCCAGAAGGCAACGCCGAGGGCCACGGCAAGCACCGCTGCCGTAAGCAGGTCAATTCCGCGCCAGGTGAATGAAGGGTTTTTTGAAACGGTATTACTCATGAAGATCTTCTTCCTAATAGAAATGGAAGAGGGCTCACCTACCGTCGAATTCGCAACGCCAAAACCGTTTTGAAATCAACTGGTAAGCGTGCTGAGATGCTCGACTTCCTCCGCCGGAATTACCCGGATTCAGGTTCGAGGGTCTGTGAAAAATCACACTCTCAGCGCCTAACGGCGCTCCCCTGTCGTACTCTCATAGGTTATCTGATTTGGTGCCTCCAGTGGGACTCGAACCCACACTTTGACGATTTTAAGTCGTCTGCCTCTGCCATTGGGCTATGGAGGCTAAAAGAAAAGGGATGCCCTGTGGCATCCCCTCCCCTTCAGCTTTGACTAAGCCTTTGGACGAGACGCGAAGGTCTCGAAAGCTAAGCGCGGGTCCTTGGTTGCAGCAATCGAGACGATGTCGCGACGAAGCAAGAAGTTCCAGATCCAACCTGAGAATACGCGAATCTTGCGCTCCCACATTGGCATTGCTAGACCGTGGTAGCCACGGTGCATGAACCAAGCGATGACTCCCTTGATCGCAAGCTTGCGGAACTGGAAGACACCTACGCCAATGCCAAGGCCGGCAACGGCACCAAGGTTTACGTGGTAGTACTCCTTGATTCCTTCACCGCGAAGTGCGGCAACGATGTTTTTAGCAAGCAACTTGGCCTGGCGAACGGCGTGCTGTGCGTTAGGAACGCAGAAGCCTCCCACGCCACCGCCGGTTAGGTCAGGAACAGCCGAAACGTCACCGGCGGTCCATGCGTCTGCGATGATCTTTTCGCCCTCGACAACCTGAAGGGTTGCCTTGGCGGTGATACGACCGCGCTCATCAAGAGGAAGGTCGGTGTTTCGAACGAATGGGTGAGCCATAACACCAGCGGTCCAGACGATGACGTCTGATTCGAAGCTCTCGCCGGTTGACAGCTCGATCTTGCCGTTGACCGCAGACTGAAGCTGAGTGTTTAGGTGAATCTTTGCTCCGCGCTGGTCGAGGTTGGCGATAACCCACTGGCTGGTCTCTAGCGAAACCTCAGGCATGATGCGACCCATTGCCTCAATCAGGTGGAAGTGAGTGTCTTCGAAAGCGATGTTTGGGTAATAGCGCAAAAGATAGCTAACCAGCGATCGCATTTCAGCGAAGGTCTCGATGCCGGCAAAACCGCCACCAACAACGACGAAGGTGAGCAAACGGTCGCGAGCGGCACCGGCAGGCAGGTTTGCCGCCTTGTCGAGGTTGGTCATGATTCGGTTGCGAATCTCGACTGCCTCTTCGATGGTCTTCAGGCCGATTGCGTTGTCTGCAACGCCTGGAATCGGGAAGGTGCGTGAGACGGCACCAGCAGTGACCACGATCTGGTCATATTCCTGCTTATAAGGCTTCAGGCCTTCAACCTCGATGGTCGCGGTCTTCTTCTTGTGGTCAACATTGGTGACCTTACCTGCAACGATGTTGGTCTTGCGAAGGTGACGACGGTGAGAGGTCACAACGTGGCGAGCCTCAATCGAACCGGCAACTACCTCAGGCAAGAATGGCTGATAGGTCAGGTATGGCAGTGGATCGACCAGGGTGACCTCGGCTTCGCCCTTGCCTAGAAGCTTCTCGAGCTTGAAGGCAGTGTAGAAACCGGCGTAACCGCCACCGACGATAAGGATTCTAGGTGCAGCGGCACCAGTGTTTTTAGCAGGCATTGTTCTAATTTACTACCTTTGACTCGTTGATTTACTTGATTGGTTTGGTGAGACTTTTGAAGTTTTTTTGGCTCTAGTTGCTTTCACACACGCAGCGATTTGGGCTCCAGGTGCATAGCTCGAGCGCGATATCGCCGATTGGGTTCACACCTGGCCCGGCTGCCAGCGAGTGACCGATTAGAGCGTGCAGGCATTTGACTCGAGTCGGCATTCCGCCGGCAGAAATGCCAGCGATTTCAGGCACATCCAGGCCCAGTTCGGCACCAGTCTTGTCACGATCTGCGATGTAAGACTCGTGTGCCTTTTGATATGCCGCGGCTAACTCAGGTTCATCTGCAAGTCGCTGCTGAAGCTGCGCCATCAGACCGCTGGCTTCGAGAGTCGACACGGCCGCGGTGGCGCCACGGTGGGTTAGGTAGTAGGTGGTCGGGAAAGGCGTGCCGTCGCTCAAGCGCGGGGCTGTGTGCACCACTGTCGGCTTGCCACAAACGCAGCGCGCGGCAATGGCACGGATGTCCCTGGCCGGTCGGCCAAGTTGCCTTGAAACCTCGGCGATATCCGCCTCGGTTGCTGGGGTGAGAGCCATTATTTATTGGCCGCCTTAGGTTCGTCGATGCCGGCAACAATCACGGTTTCCATGACTGAGTCGACCCAGTTGTTTCGAGTCTGTTTGATGGCCTTCGATATTTGGCCGTAGTTTCGCTGATCGGCAAGCATCGCACCGACGGTGCCCGAATTATCCGAGGTGTTAACCCCGTTCGCATCCATGACCAGGTATGAAACCTCACCCGGCATCACATAATAAAGGCGATTGCGAGCCTGCGATCGAATGTAAACCGGGTCTTCCCAACGCTTCACTTCGGTTTGCATGTTCGTTACATCCTTGCGGGCCTTTGAAACATCGGCCTGAGCCTGGGCAACCTGCTGGCGAAGCACAAACCACTGCTGAACTCTAGGAGCCAGGGTCAAAACGCCAAGCACGATCATCGCCAAGAGGGTGATTGTGTAGGTGTTTAGACGCATGCCGCGCATCCATTCGGCGCTCGCCTGTCGGGCCGGGCGAGAAGCAGAAACCGGCGCCTTTCGAGCAGACTTTTTGCCCTCAGCGGGCATAGGTCGCTTCATCAGACGCCGGCTTCTCTTAGCTCGTGATTAGCCGTTGAATCGAGGGAAAGCCGAGCGGCCAGCATAGAACGCTGCGTCGCTTAGCTCTTCTTCGATGCGTAGAAGCTGGTTGTACTTGGCAACGCGCTCTGATCGAGCCGGTGCACCGGTCTTAATCTGACCCGCGTTGGTGGCAACGGCTAGGTCAGCGATGAAGGTGTCTTCGGTCTCACCCGAACGGTGAGAAATGATTGCCTTCATTCCGTGAACCTGAGCCAAGGTGACGGCGTCTAGGGTCTCGGTTAGGGTTCCGATCTGGTTGACCTTCACGAGAATGGCGTTACCGGCCTTCTCGTCGATGCCCTTCTGCAGGCGAGCAGGGTTGGTCACATATAGGTCGTCGCCAACAAGCTGAACCTTTGAGCCAAGCTCTGCGGTCATCTTGGTCCATGATGACCAGTCGTCCTCGGCTAGAGGGTCTTCAATTGAAACCAGTGGGAAGCGAGCAACCAGGTCTGCGTAGTAAGCGATCATTTCGTCGCCGGTGCGCTCCTGGCCCTCGAAGGTGTACTTCTTGGTCTCTTCTGAGTAGAACTCGGTTGCTGCAACGTCTAGTGCTAGAGCGATGTCGGTTCCTAGCTTGTAGCCAGCCTTGGCGATTGCCTCGGCGATCAGCTCAAGAGCAGCTGCGTTGGTAGGAAGCTCAGGTGCAAAACCACCCTCGTCACCTAGACCGGTTGAAAGTCCCTTGCTGTGCAGCAGACCCTTTAGTGCGTGGTAAACCTCAACACCCCAGCGGATTGCCTCTGAGAAGGTCGGTGCGCCTAGCGGAACAATCATGAATTCTTGGATGTCTACGCCGGTGTCAGCGTGAGCGCCACCGTTGATGATGTTCATCAGCGGAACTGGCAGGGTGTGCGCGTTTGGGCCACCTAGGTAGCGGTAAAGAGGCTGACCGGTTGACTCGGCGGCTGCGCGAGCGTTTGCCATCGAAACACCAAGGATGGCGTTTGCTCCGAGGTTTGACTTGGTGGCGGTGCCATCGAGTGAGATAAGGGCTGCGTCAACGAGGCGCTGGTCCTGTGCGTCGAAGCCAACAAGAGCCTCGTCGATGGTCTCAACTACAGCCTTGACTGCGTTCTGAACACCCTTGCCTAGGTAGCGACCCTTGTCGCCATCGCGGCTTTCGTGTGCTTCGAATGCACCGGTTGATGCACCTGATGGAACGGCTGCGCGGCCGAAGCTGTCATCTTCTAGAAGAACCTCTACCTCAACGGTTGGGTTTCCTCGTGAGTCTAGGATTTCGCGAGCGCCAATGGCTTCGATGATTGACATCTAATGTCTCCTTGTTTTGGGCGATTTCAGACACGCCAGACGACGTGCAAAACGTCGTTGTATGGGTTTAGTTTACCGAGTTACGGCTTAGTTAGCGATGTTGCGCAGTGACAAGTCGGTGAAATTTACAAAGTCTTCACCGATTGTTGCGAAGGCCCCGAAGCCCTGTTCTGCCATGCTGTCGAGCAAAAGGTTCAACTTCTTAGGTCGCTGTTCAAGACGCACGCGATAACCGACCTCAATGGCCTGTTGCTGAACCTTTAGCGCGTTGCCGATCACCGATGGCGAAGCGCTGTCGAGCACTAGCACTAGCGACTTGCTGTTGTCGACCGTTGCCTCGACCAGGTCAACGGCTCGCTCGAAGCCGATCGAGATTCCGACCGCGGGTGCATCGGTTCCAAGCCAACGGCCGACCATGCCGTCATAGCGGCCACCGCCGCCGATTGACGAGCCAGATTCTGGGTGTTCGATCTCAAAAATGGTGCCGGTGTAATAACCCATGCCACGAACCAGGGTTGGGTCGAAGCGAAGTCGTCCAGCGCCAAAGCGAGCTTCGATTGCGCTAAATATTTCTTGTAGTTCGGCCGGAATCGGCAGGTCACCGGCAATCGCGTTGAGCCAGGCGGCCGCGCGTTCTGCGACTGAGGCATCGAACTTCTCACCGAGCTCAGCCACAACACCTTCGGCGGCAATCTTGTCTAGCTTGTCTATGGTGATCATGGCCGAACCCTTGCCAACCTCTGGCACCCCCAACTGCTCAAGCAGGTTAGCCAAAAGAACTCGGTGGTTGACGCGAATGGTTGCGTCGTTCAAGCCGATCGCGGTTAGCGCGTCTAGAGAAGCGTTTAGCAGCTCAATTTCGGCAAGGATGCTGGCATCGCCAATGATGTCTATGTCGCACTGCACAAACTGGCGATAACGACCCTTTTGCGGGCGCTCGGCACGCCATACTGGCCCGGTTTGTAAAGCCTTGAATACGGTTGGCAACTTTGTTCGGTTGGTCGCGTAATAGCGAGTGAGTGGCACGGTCAAGTCATAGCGCAGACCGAGGTCGGCTAGGTTGTCTTCGCCGTTGTTTGCAGCCAGAGCCGATTCGAGCTCAGCACCGCGCTTCATTACACGAAAAGCCAGCTTCTCGTTGTCGCCGCCTTGACCCGAGGTCAATCGCTCGAGATCTTCTAGGGCGGGGGTTTCGATTTCTTGGAAACCGTGGCCAAGGTAGGTCTCGCGAATTGTGGTCAAAACCTGGTCGCGACGAGCCTTCTCAACTGGAAGGAAATCGCGCATTCCGCGAGGTGGGTGCACGTCTTTAGCCATGCATCAAGTTTGCCACAAGTGCCGTGGCCACCTCGGAGGTTCTAGTGCGGGTTATTTGCGCGGAAAACATGAACCAGCGCGTTTGCGTGCCCCTGGCCCATTTCATGTTCCGTCTGAAGAAATTTAACCTGCTCCATATGCTTCTGGCCAAAGACTTTTTGCAGCTCAGTCATCCAGAAGTCAATTGGCCTGCCGTACTTCTTCTCGATCGAAGGAAAGTATGAAGCAGGACCTTTTACCTTTTCGTCCATGTCGAAATGATAAACCCTGAATTGCCCAGGGGTTCGATGCCGGGCACCTATCCGCGGTCGTTTGACTCGGACTCGTAGGCGTCTTCCACTTTGAAGCCCGACGCCGAGCCGCCAGTGGCAACTTTTCCGGCCGAAGGAGTTGCGCTCGAGACATTTCCGAACGAAACAGTAGAGGAATTCACGGGGGCAACTACCGTCTGCTTGTTCTGATATCCCGAATTTAATTTCGATGCGCCAACCGAGGCTTTGGAAGCCTGTGGTGCAGAACCGGCAACCAGATTTGCGGTTTTTGATGAGTTCAACTGCTGGGAAGCCTTGCCTTGGCCGCCTGCCGCAGTTGCGTTGTTACTAACGCTCGCGATCGCAGTGTTTTCGACTTGAGCGGTTGCTCCAAAAAGCATGTTGGCTAATGCCGGCCCACCAATTTGATAACCCAGGCTCACGGAAGCTGCAGACGCAGCCACGAACATGGTGCCACGTGCAAAGGATATGAATGTCAAACCCTTACCCGATTTCTCGAATTCATAGGGGGCCTCGTCATCGAGATTGAAATCTTCGTTGCTCATTGCAATTCCTCCAGCCTGTGGGATGCTGCACTACTTGAACTTCGATTTCAGTTAAGCGCAGGTGCGCTGTGAGATGACTGTGAAATCTCAGCGAGATGGCCGTCAATCTATCGCTTCTGCGAGGGCATCCTGCAAGCCGGGGTGCCACCGGGCAACCGATGGCGATTGGCGGCAATCAAGTCATAAACCTTGGCGCTAAGCGCATTCAGACCGGGCAGAACCATGATCGCACCCAAGATTTTGACCAGAGCATTTGGTTGAAGTAAGAGGAGTTTGGCCATGCAGAAATGCCCTGAGAAGATCTTGCCGTCAGCGATTAGCTGAACCTTTGCCGCTGATTCCTCGCGGGTTAAACCGAAATCATCCAACTTTGCCCACTGGTATGGCTGGGCATCGATTGCAACCTTCGAGTGCTTGACAATCCAATTGGCGGTCGAAGTGCAAAAACCGCAGTCACCATCAAAGATGAGAACCGGCTTGGCTGCACCTGAGGTTGCCATGATTAGTCTTCGCTCGGAACTGCAATCACGCCGGCATCAAAACCGTCTTCAATTTCGACCTCGCGAATTTCAACCTGAAGTTCACGAACGGCCTCGCGAAGCGCGCGCTCCGAATCGAAGCCGGCAGCGCGACCCGAAGAAACGATTGCCAACAGGATTGCGCCTAACTCTGCCTCACTGGTGACCGTGAATGGGCCTGGTGCGTCAGCGTCTAGCAGTCCGATTTTCTCGGCTTTGCCAATCACCTTGTCAGCCAAGGCAAGTGCAGGCATCGCTTGAGGGATTCCATCCAGGATGGATTGGCGGTGAGGCTTCTCCTTCTTCTTGTGGTCGTCCCAGTTGACCATAACTTCGTCGCCGGTCTTGGCGGCATACTTCTCAAGCTCTTCGGCGTTGCCGAAAACATGCGGGTGACGGCCCTTCATCTTGGCTGCCGAGACTCGCGCAACATCCTCGATGTCGAACGGTTCACCGAGAGTGCCAGTGGCCCCTAGGTCGCTGTGAAAGATCACTTGATAAAGCACATCGCCGAGCTCTTCAATAACCTCGTCACGGTCACCAGACTCAATCGCATCGATCAGCTCATAGGTCTCTTCGAGAAGATATTTGGTGAGCGAGTTGTGAGTCTGCTCGGCATCCCAAGGGCAACCTCCCGGGGCGCGCAACTGGTGAGCAACGGCAATCAGATCATCAAGCTGGGTCATTTTGTTGCCTCGTCATTTTTAGTGGTCGATTGGTTCGGCGGGAAAACCCTGGCCAAGAAGGCCCAGGCCCAATCGATGATTGGTTTATCTCGCAATGGTTCGAAGTTAGCATCTCGCGGTGCCGGAACCATCAAAGTTTGGGCCGACTGCAGATAGCGGGTTCCCGGAAAAAGATGGGTCAGTTGAACCTGCTGAGCCTCGGTCAGGTCGACTGGCTGCAACTTAACCTGCAAGCCGAGCACATTGAAGTCTTTGATGCCCAAGCGATTTGCCTGCTGGCGAAGCTCGGTCACTTCGATGAGGTTTTTGACCGGCTCCGGCGCGGTTCCATAGCGGTCTTCAAGTTCGGCAAGGATGGCGTCGAGCTGCGCCCGAGTGCCACGCTCCCCCGATGCAGCCGAGAGTTTGTGATAGGCCTCGAGGCGCAAGCGCTCAGAGTCGACATAGGTGCTCGGAATGTGCGCATCCACTGGCAATTCGAGTTTCAGCTCGGCCGGGGCATCGATCTTTTCACCCTTGAAGTCGGCGACGGCTTCGCCAATCATGCGCAGGTATAGGTCGAAGCCGACCCCGGCAATGTGGCCGGACTGCTCGCCACCGAGCAGGTTTCCGGCACCACGAATCTCCAGGTCTTTCATCGCAATCTGCATTCCACCGCCAAGCTCGTTGTTTTGGGCAATGGTCGCCAAACGATCGTGCGCGGTTTCGGTGAGCGGTTTATCCGGGGCATAGAAGAAGTAGGCGTAGGCGCGCTCGCGACTTCTGCCAACGCGACCACGAATTTGGTGAAGCTGACTCAACCCGAAGTTTTCGGCGCGATCGATGATCAAGGTGTTGGCATTCGGAATATCGATTCCGGTCTCAATAATCGTCGTTGAAACCAAAACGTCGAACTTCTTCTCCCAGAAATCTACGACGACCTGTTCGAGTGCAGCCTCAGACATCTGCCCGTGAGCAACCGCGATTCTTGCCTCTGGCACCAATTCGGCCAACTGGTGGGCCACGGCCTCGATCGAACTTACTCGGTTGTGAACGAAGAAGACTTGCCCCTCGCGAATTAACTCGCGTCTGATCGCGGCGGCTACCTGCTTGTCGCTATATGCGCCGATGTAGGTCAAAATTGGGTGGCGCTCTTCGGGAGGAGTCGCCAACGTCGACATCTCACGGATTCCCGTGATCGCCATCTCGAGAGTTCTCGGAATCGGCGTCGCCGACATCGAAAGGATGTCGACATTGGTCTTCATCTCCTTCAGCTTTTCTTTGTGCTCAACACCAAATCTCTGCTCTTCATCGATGATGATCAAACCAAGTTGGCGGAATTTAACCGACTCTGCGAGCAATCGATGGGTTCCGATAACCATATCAACCGAGCCGTCCGCTAGACCGGCGAGCGTCTCTTTGACCTCTTTCGGGGTCTGGAATCTCGAGAGAGTTCTAACCGTCACCGGAAAACCTGCGAATCTAGACTCAATCGTGTCGGTGTGCTGTCTCGCCAAAAGAGTTGTCGGCACAAGCATGGCCACCTGCTTGCCATCCTGGATCGCCTTGAATGCCGCACGCACGGCAACCTCGGTCTTGCCATAACCGACGTCTCCCGCCAACAAGCGGTCCATCGGAATCTCGCGCTCCATGTCGCGTTTGACCTCGTCGATCGTGGTGAGTTGGTCTGGGGTTTCAACAAATGCGAAGGCTTCTTCGAGTTCGTGCTGCCATGCGGTATCTGGCCCAAATGCGTGACCGCGTGACTTCATGCGCGCCGAATAGAGCTTGACCAAGTCGATCGCAATCTTTCGAATCGCCTTGCGAGCATTGCCCTTGGCCTTGGCCCAGTCGCCGCCACCCATCTTTGAAAGCACCGGCGCCTCGCCACCAACATATCTGGTGAGCAAGTCAAGCTGGTCAGTCGGCACGAACAGGGTGTCACCCGGATACCCGCGCTTCGATGGCGCGTATTCGATCAAGAGGTATTCGCGCTGGTGCTGCTGGCGACCAACACCGCTGGTTCGTTGAACCAACTCAACGAATCGCCCGATACCGTGAGTTTCGTGCACGACATAGTCGCCGGCCTTTAGGCTAAGCGGATCAACGGCTTGGCCGCGCTTGGCAGCAAGCTTTCGAACCTGAGGGCTGACATAGGCGGCGCTCTTGCCATAGAACTCACCCTCGGTTAGAACGATGAGCTTGGCATCCGGGGCCGTGAAACCCTTTCGCATGCTTCCCTGGGCGATTTCGGCCTGAACACCTGCAGCGTTGAGCTGCTCGTTTAGTCGTTCAACGGTTCCGTGACCCTCGGCCACCAGGATAATTTTCTGGCCGTTCTTGGCCTGGTCTTCGAGCCATTCGATCGAAGTTGTTTCGAGACCCTTGAAATTCGGCACCTCGAAAAGCCCTAGGTTGATCAGTGAATCATCGTCGGCGCCGAACTGAGAAATGGTGAAAAGTTGACGCCCGTCGAGGGCATCCTTGAACTGAGACATCTCGACGAAGCCGCCCGAGCTAAGGTCAATTGGCGCCTGGGCACCTTCGGTGGCGGCATCCCAGGCGGCGTGCAAAAATTCGTCATTCGTCTCGACCAGGCTGTGTGCCCTGGCGGCCGATTTTTCTGGAGAAAGAAGCGTGGCTATGGCGTCAGCGGGCAAATAGTCGGTGAATGGAATCATGGCGTCGACGAGCACTGGAGCCAGCGACTCCATGCCATCAACCGGAATGCCCTCGGCAATTTTGGCAAGCATGGTTGAGATGTTCGGGAACTCGTGCAGCATCTCGCGGGCCCTGGATGCCACGTTCGGTGTGATGATGATCTCGCGCGCCGGATAGATCTCGACCAACTTAATGTTGGCGATGGTGCCATCCGGGTTGTGTAGCGAACGTTGATCGGCAACCGAAAACTCACGAATATCTTCGAGTTCGTCACCGAAGAATTCGAGTCGAAGCGCATGTTCGGCGGTGGTTGGAAAAATATCCAGGATTCCACCGCGCACCGCGAATTCGCCACGCTTAGTCACCATGTCTACCCGAGAGTAGGCCATCTCGATCAGCTTCAGCGAAAGCTCAAAAAGCAGATAATCCTTGCCCTGTTTTAAAGTCAGCGGCGGGTGATTTGCCAATCCGGCAACCACGGGTTGCAAGACTGCGCGCACCGAGGCCAAAACATAGACCGGGTGCTCAACGCTGAGGCCGGGTTTCGCTAGTGCGTTTAGTCTGTGCAGAACCTTTAGCCGGCGACCCACGGTCTCGGGGCTTGGGCTCAAGCGTTCGTGAGGCAGGGATTCCCAGGACGGAAACTCGAGAATTTCGGCGGTTGGGTCGAGCGATCGCAAAGTCGCCGCCAGGTCTTCGGCTTCACGCCCGGTGGCCACCACCAAAAGCTGAACGGTTGAGAGCTTTGCCTGGGCTCGGAATCTTGTTATTACATCAACAACGGGGGCCATTGCACCCTGAGGGGCGATTAGATCGACGCGCTTTGCCTTGATTTTTGCCTGAAGGGCGGCAAAGGGGTATCCCTCTGAGATGAGTGCGCCAAGGCGCGAAAGGGCCTTGAGATTTTCTTCACTCACAAGGTAAGTCTAAGTTCGAATAACGAACATCTATTCCGCTATGAAGCGGTATTAAAACGGTTCTGGGCAGCGAGAACGCCCTCTTTGACAATAGCCTCGGCGGCATCGGCGGCGATTTCTAAGGTCACCGGCAACCCCTTGCGCTCTACCGAAGAAAAATCTTTGAGCACGAAGTCAGCCGTGTCCATGCGCCCTGGCGGACGACCGATGCCGATTCGCACTCGCGAGAACTCGTTTGACCCGGCGGCAGCGATGATGTCACGCAGCCCGTTGTGACCGCCGTGGCCACCACCGTGTTTGATGCGCACAGCCTCGGCAGGGATATCAAGCTCATCGTGCAACACGACCACGTGTGAAACGTCAATGTCGAAAAACTTCATCAGCGAGGTCACCGGACCGCCGCTGGTGTTCATATATGACCCCGGCTTGGCGAGGATCACCTTCGGGCCTCCGGCGCCGATTCGCCCCTCGGCAACGGCAGCGTTCGACTTGTGACTCTTGAACGCTACTCCGAGACGATCGGCCAGCACGGCTAATGCCATCTGACCAACATTGTGCCGGTTAGCAGAATAGTCGGGCCCGGGGTTACCGAGCCCGACTATTAGGTAAGCCGAGTTAGACAGCTGATTACTCTGCTGCTGCTAGGTCTGCTGCGTGTCCGGCTGCGGTTGCAACAACCGAAGCGATTAGCTCGTCAGCGGCAAGCTCAAGCTTGGCACCGGCAGGAACAACTAGGTCCTTAGCTAGAACGTGGAAGCCAGCGCCCTGCTTGTCGAAAATCGCCTCAACGAAGTCAGGGATGCTGGTTGCAGCAACCTCTAGCTTCACAGTCTTGTGCTCAAGGTCGATGACGGTGCCAGAAAGCGACTCGCCGACAACGTGAACAGGAACCTCAACGTGAACGCGCTCGCCCTTGACAAGGCCGACAAGGTCGATGTGCTCGATGACCTGGGTCACTGGGTCTTTGGTTGCGCTCTTGACTAGAACTGATTCAACAGTTCCGTCCAGGTTTAGGTCGATAACAGCGTTCTTGTGACGCAAGATCTTAGCAACCTCGTGAGCGTCAACGGTGATGTGACGTGCCTCTGCACCGTGACCGTAGATTACGGCAGGGGTGCGACCCTTCATGCGGTCCTGGCGCGATGCGCCCTTGCCGAACTTGGTGCGTAGAGTTGCGTCTAGCTTTGCAGCAGTGTTCATAAGAATATTTCCAATCGGATTTTTGTTTTGGTCTCAACTCAAGCTAAAACGCGAGGATACCCGCTGGAAACCCAGCTAAATGCCCCGTCGATAACGGCCCCGTATGGAGCCCTCGCCGTTGTCTCCTTAAAGTCTAACGGGCTGCCTCGCAATGGGCAACCCGCTGAACTTTGGATCTGGATTCCTAGGCGTGACCCGGGAATAGCGAGTTGACCGAGTCGTCGCCGAATACTGCGCTAATTGCGGCGGCAATGAGCGGTGCGATTGAGAGCACGGTCAGGTTTGCGAACTGCTTATCAGCGGTGATCGGCAAGGTGTTGGTCACAATTACCTCGTCGACTGCGCCGCTAGAGAGGCGCTCAACGGCAGGCGGTGAGAAGACCGCGTGAGTCGCCGCCACAATGACGCGGGCCGCGCCATTTGCTTTTAGCGCCTGAGCCGCGGCAACTATGGTTCCGGCGGTGTCGATCATGTCGTCAACCAAGAGGCAGGTGCGCCCCTTGACGTCACCCACGAGCTCGTGAGCTTCCACCTGGTTTGGGCGATCTGGGTCGCGACGCTTGTGAATGATAGCCAGTGGGGCGCCGAGGCGGTCTGCCCAGATGTCTGCGACGCGAACGCGACCGGAATCTGGCGAAACCACAGTGATTGCCTCGTGACCGAAGCGCTCCTTGACGTGGTCGGCAAGCATCGGAAGAGCCCATAGGTGGTCTACCGGGCCATCGAAGAAGCCTTGAATTTGAGGGGTGTGAAGATCGACAGACATCAGGCGGTTTGCGCCCGAGGCCTTGAAGAGGTCGGTCATTAGGCGGGCAGAGATTGGCTCGCGGCCCTTGTGCTTCTTGTCCTGGCGGGCATACGGGAAGAATGGGGCAACCACGGTGATGCGCTTTGCGCTGGCGCGCTTGAGTGCGTCGACCATGAGCAGCTGCTCCATGATCCAGTGGTTGATCGGTGCCGGGTGAGCCTGAATCACGAATGCGTCTACGCCTCGAACTGACTCTTCATAGCGAACAAAGGTCTCGCCGTTTGCGAAGTCATATGCGGTGGTTGGCAAAAGTTTGGTGCCAAGGATGTCGGCAACCTCTTGAGCGAGTTCCTGGTGGGCGCGGCCACTGACCAGCACGAGTCGTTTCGAGTTGTTGGTCGTAACTTCCATGGTGTGGTCTCCAGTCTCAAATGGGGTTGTTTAGTTTTTTGCCTTGTGGGCGGCTTCTGCTGCTGCGGTTCCAGGACGCTTGGCGATTACCCAATCGGCGAGGTTGCGCTGCGGGGCAACATTCATGGCTAGATCGCCAGCATCGACATCCTTGCGAACTACGGTTCCGGCGGCCGTATAGGCTCCATCACCAATCGTAATAGGTGCGACGAAGACGTTGTGCGAGCCCGTGCGAACGTGCGAACCGATCGTGCTCGAGTGCTTCTTTACGCCGTCATAATTGGCGAAAATTGTGCCGGCGCCGATGTTTGAACTCTCACCGATGATCGCATCGCCCACATAGCTGAGGTGCGGAACCTTGCTGCCGGCGCCGATCTTCGCGTTCTTGGTCTCGACGAATGTGCCGATCTTGCCATCGGCACCAAGCTCTGTGCCGGGACGAAGATAGGAGAAGGGCCCGACTGATGCTCCGGCGCCAATCTTTGAACCGGTGGCGTGAGACTTAACCACCTTGGCGGCCTCACCGACCTCAACGTCAACCAGCACAACCTCAGGCCCAACCACGGCACCAGTCTCGATCTTTGTGAAACCGTGCAAATATGTGCCAGGCAGAATGGTGACATCCTGGGCTAACTGAACTGTTACGTCAATCCAGGTTGATGATGGATCTTGGATGGTGACTCCGGCGACTTGCCAGGCCTCGCAGATTCTGTAGTTCAGCTCGGCGGATACTTCGCTCAACTGCACACGGTCGTTGATTCCGGCGACCAACCAGTTGTCTTCTACGGCGAGCGCCTGAACCTTGAAACCTTCGTGGATAAGCTCGGCGGCTGCATCGGTGAGATATTTCTCTCCCTGCGCATTGTGTGAGCCAACCTTGGTCAAGGCGTTGCGCAGCAACTCGGCGTCGAAAACGTAAACACCGGCATTCACCTCGTTGATAGAAAGTTGCTCGGCATCGGCGTCGCGATCTTCAATGATCTGAATGAACTTGCCGTCGTTCGAACGAATAATTCGGCCATAACCTGAAGGGTCCTCGACGATTGAGGTCAGAATGGTTGCGGAATAGCCTCCGGCGAGGTGCGCGTCGATTAGCGATTCGAGGGTTGCCACGTCGAGGAGCGGCACATCTCCACTAGTTACGACCACGGCGCCGGTGAAATCGGCCGGCAAAGCGCTGAGTGCACATTCGACCGCTCGACCGGTGCCCGGGATTTCATCCTGGTCGGCAATCACGGCATGCGGGAAGTAAGTCTCGATGTAGTTGGCGATTAGGTCTCGCTGGTGGCGAATCACGGGCACCACGTGAGCGGCCCCCAGAGAACTCGCGGTCGCGAGGGCATGACCTAGAAGGGGCAGACCAGCAATCTCGTGCATTACCTTGGGCTTTGACGACTTCATTCGAGTGCCTGCGCCAGCTGCCAAGACAACCACTGCTAGGTGCTGTTCGCCCATTTTGCTCCTAAGTTGAACTGCTCCCCCACCAGGACTCGAACCTAGAAAGCCGCCTCCAAAGGGCGGAGTGTTGCCATTACACCATAGGGGAACGTGAGCTTTCACCCACCCCTCAAGTCTGCCAGATAATCGGCGCTATTGCTGACCTAACAGCTCAGAAGTCTCGAGCCATTCGAGCTCCATTTCGTCACGTTTGGCATTTAGCTCGGTCTGCTTTTCTACCAATTTGGCCAACCCGGCGTAGTCGCTCTGATCGTGCGCGGCCATGTCTAGGTGCAATTTGGCTTCGTCGGCCGAAAGCTTTTCAAGCGCGCGTTCGAGTCGAGCGAGATTCTTTTCGGCATCTCTGAGCGCCGCACCGCTGAGGGCCGGCTTGGAAGCAGCTTGAATTTCGTTGGCGGCTGGATTCGAGGCGCCTCCATATCTGCTGCTCTCGGCTTGGGCCGCCTTGCCACTGAGTGAATGCTTGCGTAGCTCGAGGTATTGATCGACACCACCGGTGAGATGGCGCAAACTTCCGTCACCGAGCAGGGCATACTGCTGATCGGTCACCCGCTCAAGCAAATAACGGTCGTGGCTGACCACAATCAGGGTGCCCGGCCAGCCATCGAGCAAATCCTCCATCGCGGCCAAGATGTCGGTGTCTAGGTCGTTGGTTGGCTCATCGAGAATCAGCACGTTCGGTTCGCCAAACAGCAACCGAAGAAACTGCAGGCGTCGACGCTGACCACCGGAGAGGTCTTCGATTGGGGTTTGCAGTTGCGCCTGAGTGAAACCGAGCTGCTCAACCAGTTGCCCGATTCCGACCTCCTTTTTATCGACCACGAAGAATGACTTTTCTCGAGCTATGAGGCTGAAAATTCGTTCGCCATGGAACTCGTCGAGTTCGCGAACCTCTTGACTGAGGGTTGCAATATTCACGGTTTTTCCGCGCTTGATTCGACCCGCGGTTGGCTCGATAGTGCCCTGGATAAGTTTTAAGAGAGTGGTTTTTCCCGCACCATTCACACCGACCAGACCGACACGATCGCCTGGGCCAAGCCGCCAGGTGACATCGTGCAGAAGCTCGCGCCCGTCGACCGAATAACTCATTTCTTCAACGTCGACCACATCCTTGCCCAGACGCTGAGTTGCGAGCTTGGATAGCGCCACACGGTCACGCGGTTCCGGTTCGTTGGCGATCAGTTCTGCGGCGGCATCTATGCGGAATTTAGGTTTTGAGGTTCGTGCCGGGGCACCTCTGCGAAGCCACGCAAGCTCCTTGCGCATCAGGTTCTGCCGGCGCGCCTCGGACGCTGCGGCGCTGCGGTCACGTTCGTTGCGCTGAAGGATGTAGGCCGCATAACCGCCTTCGAACGGCTCAATGATGCCGTCGTGAACCTCCCAGGTCAGGTTGCAGACTTCATCCAAGAACCAGCGGTCGTGAGTCACGACGATTAGGCCGCCAGAGTTAGCCGACCATCGTGATTTGAGGTGAGCAGCCAGCCAAGCAACACCCTCAATATCGAGGTGGTTAGTCGGCTCGTCGAGCATCACGATGTCTAGGTCTTGCACCAGCAATTTGGCCAGGGCGACTCTTCGGCGCTGGCCGCCAGAGAGCGAACCAACCTGCTGTTGCCAATCGAGGTCATTGAGCAGACCGCCGATCACATCGCGAATCTTGGCGCTGCCGGCCCACTCGTGTTCGGGCATATCGCCAACCACAGCCTGGCCAATTGTTTGGCCGGGATCGATCACGTCGGCTTGATCAAGCAGGCCAATGCTGAGCCCGTTGCGGTGGGTGATTCGCCCGGCGTCGGGTTCAAGTCTTCGGTTGAGCAGCTTTAGCAGTGTAGATTTTCCGTCACCGTTTCGACCGACGATGCCAATTCGATCGCCCTCGTTGACACCGATGGTGATGTTGTCAAAGACTTTTTTTGTGGGAAATTCCAGGGTCAGCGCCTCGGCACCAAGCAGGTGAGCCATTAGATCTCTTCTCGGATAAAGGCGCCACGGTCTGGCCCAGCCGTCGCCAAGGCGGTGAAGCCCTGGGCGCTGAGTTTCTGCGTGAGCTCTTCGGCGTTATTTGCATCGGCGGTCAAAAAGGCGATCGTCGGACCCGACCCCGAGACCCATCCTGCAAGCGCGCCGGCGGCGAGGCCGGCTTCAAGAGTCGAATTCAAATCGGGCCTTAGGTCAAGCGCGGCTTCCTGAAGGTCATTTTTCAATAGGCTGGCGATTTTCCCGAGGTCGCCCGACTTCAGGGCGGCGATCAAATCTTCTGGAACCGAGGCGGCCGGCGCGTCTCTAGGGTCGAGCCCCCTAGCCGCCCGCAGCTCATCCAGGCGCTGATAGACCGCCGGAGTGCTAAGACCCTGATCGCTTAGCACCAAGACAAGGTTTAGCTGAGGCACATCTGGGATTGCCGAAAGCTGCTCGCCGCGACCGAGACCGACCGCAATTCCGCCGGCTAAGGCGAACGGAACATCGGCGCCCAACTCAACCGACTGCGCGAGATCCGACTCAACGACATCGGACCAAAGCTCTTCGGCCGCAATCATGGCAGCGGCTGCGTCGGCAGAACCACCACCCATTCCGCCGGCAACCGGAACGTGCTTATCAATTTGAAATTTCAGCGGCCTTGCCTCGACGTTGGCCATCGAAGCCACGAGTTTGGCTGCCCGAACAACTAGATTCGACTCGTCGGTTGGAACCGAGGAAATCTGATCAGGCGAGACGTTGCCCGAAATCGAAACGCTCCAGGCCTCTGAGGGCGACACAGTGACTTCTTCTCGCAGATTTAGTGCGAGATAGATGCTTGCCACATCGTGAAAACCATCGGTCAGAAGTGGCCCGACTGCAAAGAATAGGTTGGTCTTGCCAGGGGCCGAGGCGGTGACCGAATGCAACGAAGACACTAGACCTCTAGTCTTCGCTGGACGCCGCTGAGCACTTCGCGCCAATAAAGATCGCGAGGCTTGATTCCAGCCTCGGTCGGAATCAACTCGTGTTGCACCTGCAGCACGATCGAACCGGAATCCTTGACCACAAACTGAATGTGTGCCCTGGTCTTGTCATCGAATGCCAGAGAGATTTTTCCGCCCTTCGCAGTCAACACTCGAGGTCGATCAAAGACTGCCCAGGATTGCACGTCGTTCAAGACGGTGAACAGACGCGAAAGCTCAACATCGAATTCGCGCTTCAAGGTGAAGGTGAATCTGCCGGTCGGTTGCTGAGAGGTTTTTGCCAAACCCCTTGCCTCAACATATGCAAGGCCAATTGACTCAGCCCACCAATCGTTCAACTTGGTTCGCTTTTTCAACCAGGCGACGATCTGCTTTGCGGTCCAAATGAAAGCCTGCTGCTCATCCAAGAGCTTGAACCATTCTTCACGCTGGTGACCGGTCTCTTTCAAGACCTTGTCAGCCTCGATGTGTGGGTCGATCGGCGGCAGGCCGCGACGGAAAAGTGCCATTATTTTGCCTTTGCTATCGCTAAGAATTGGTGGACATCTAACTCTTCGCCACGTGCCTGAGGGCTCACTCCGGCGGCGATCAAGATTCTTTCGGCATCGGCAGCCGAACCCGCCCAGACGGCAAGGGCCTGACGGAGTGTCTTGCGGCGCTGCCCGAAAGCGGCGTCGGCGACCTCGAATGTGGCCAACCTCAGCGCCTCGTCGCCGAGCGGAATGGCTCGCCTTGAAAAATAGACGAGGGCAGAATCAACGTTTGGAACCGGCCAGAATATGTTTCGACCGATATTTCCGGCTAGAGCCGAGTCGGCATACCAGGCCAGTTTCACGCTCGGAACTCCATAAATTTTCGAGCCCGGCGTGGCAGCCAATCGATGGGCCACTTCGGCTTGAACCAAGACCAAGCCAGTCTGGATGGTTGAAAAGTGCTCTAAGAAGTGCAGCAGCACGGGCACCGAAATGTTGTACGGCAGGTTGGCTACGAGAGCGTCGGGGTTGGCCGGCAACTCGGTAACCTTCAGGGCATCATTGCGCACCAGCGTGAAATCGGTGCCCGGAGCTCGCTTGGCAATCGTTGCCTCTAGCTCAGCCGCCATTTTTGGGTCGATTTCGACAGCGATCACCTTTTTGGCAATCTCGAGCAGCCCAAGGGTCAATGAGCCCAGCCCCGGACCAATCTCAACCACGGTCTCAGAACCCGAGAGCTTCGCCGCAGAAACTATTCGACGAATTGTGTTTGGGTCGGTAACAAAGTTCTGCCCAAGTTTTTTGGTCGGAGTCACGTCGAGTCGCGCCGCTAATTCACGGATGTCGACCCCTCCCAAGAGTTGCACTTCGGCCACTAGGACCCCTCCGACCAAGAGCCATAGACTCGCTCGGTGTTTAGAGCAAGTTGGCTGGCTAATTCGTTGACGTGGACGCCACGCTGCTCGGCCATGAAACGAACCGTGATTGGCACGAGGTATGGCGCGTTAGGGCGACCTCGGAACGGCTCCGGAGCCAAGAATGGTGCATCGGTTTCAACCAGGATTAGCTCCTTGGGCGCCATGATTAGGCTGTCGCGAAGGTGCTGGTTGCGTTTGATGGTGATATTGCCGGCAAATGACATGTACCAGCCATTTTCGATGCAAATTTGCGCAAGATCGGTGTCACCCGAATAGCAGTGAAAAACCACCTTTTCAGGAGCGCCAACCCGCTTCAGCGTCTCGACCACTTGGTCGTGAGCGTCACGGTCGTGAATCATCAGGGCAATATCGTTTTCTTTAGCGATTCGAATGTGCTCTTCAAACGAGTGCTGCTGCAACTCGAGGTCATTTTCACCTTCGGTGCGAAAGAAATCCAGGCCGGTTTCTCCGATAGCACGCACTCGAGGCTGCTTGGCCAAGGCTTCGATTTCGGCAATCGCCGAATTCAAGTTTTCGCGATTCTTATAGAGCGGAGCCTCATTCGGGTGCAAAGCCACGGCAGCTAAAACACGAGGATCAATCTTTGCCAGTTCTGCGCACCACTTAGAACTCTCGAGGGTCACACCCACCTGAACGACACCTTTTATGCCAACACTCTGCGCCCGATCGAGGTTCTCACGCCAGGGCATTACCCCGAGCTTTTCGTCGAATTCGAATTCGAGGTGGCAGTGATTGTCATAAACGCCAACCTCGAGAGGTTCTGGGTTTGGCGGGAAGCTAGGAGCTTGTTTTTGTTTGCCCGAAGTCTGGTTTGGCACCTCGGCACCAGCCTTCGAACTACGAACGAACTGCTCTGCAGTCATGTTTACTTCGCTTCGGTTGCGTCAGTTTCGATGCGCGGGAACAGCGGCTCGAGTTCGCCGATCGCAGTTCCTGATTTCAACTGCCCCCAGGTGGCTGCGTTCGAGAGCGGCTGACCTGCCAATGCCCCTAGAGAACCTTCGCCGATAGTTGACCACAGCTTCGCGGCCACCTTTGGCGTGACCGGAGCCATCAAAGTTGCCAGGATGCGAAGCCCCTCGGCGGCGGTGTAAAGAACCGCCCCTAGTCTTTCGCGCTTGGCCTCATCCTTGGCCAGAACCCATGGTTCTTGCACGGTGATGTAGTTGTTCAGCTCGTCGACCAAGGTCCAAACCGCAATCAGGGCATCCTGGATGGCGACCTCATCGATGGCCGCATCGGCGTTTGCCACGGCCGCGGCGGCGACCGCCTGAACCTTGAGGTCGTCGTCGGTTGATTCACCCTGAGCCGGAAGCACGCCATCGAAATATCGGTGAATCATCGCGACTACACGCGAAGCCAAGTTTCCGAAACCGTTTGCCAATTCGGCCTGATAGCGCGCCGAGAGGTCTTCCCAAGAGAAGGAGCCATCTTGGCCAAAGGCAATCGCCTTCATGAAGTAATAGCGGAATGCGTCAGAACCAAAGGTGTCAGTGATCTGGCTTGGCGCGATTCCGGTCAGCTTCGACTTCGACATTTTCTCGCCGCCGACAAGCAGCCAACCGTGACCAAAGACCTGCTTCGCCGGTGGCAACCCGGCAGCCATGAGCATCGCAGGCCAAATAACCGCGTGGAAGCGAAGAATATCCTTGCCAACCACCTGCACGGTTGCTGGCCAAAGCGACTCGAACTGCGCCTTAGCTTCGGCCGAGTCTTCGCCATAGCCGATTGCGGTGATGTAGTTCAGCAGAGCGTCAAACCAGACATAGGTGATGTGGCTGTTATCCCACGGGATGTCGATTCCCCAGTCGAACTTCTCTTTGGAGCGAGAAATCGACAGATCGGTCAAACCGCGACGAACGAAAGAAACCACTTCGTTTCGAGCTGACTCTGGCTGAATAAATTTAGGGTTTGCGACATAGAAATCAAGCAGTGGCTGCTCGAATTCGCTCAGCTTGAAGAAATAGTTGGTTTCTGCCAGCTTCTCAACTGGCTTTGAGTGAATGGCGCACACCGGCTGCCCGGCAAAAGCCCCCTCGCCAGGCATGAGGTCGGCTTCGGTCTTATATTCCTCGCAGCCGACGCAATAGTTGCCCTCGAATTCGCCGCGATAAATAAACCCGGTGTCATAGAGGTGCTGAAGAAACTTCTGCACGTTCTTTTCGTGTCGAGGTTCGGTGGTGCGAATGAAATCCTGGTTATCAATATCGATGGTTTCAAGCAGCGGAAGCCAAGATTGCTCGACTAACTTGTCTGCCCACTGCTGCGGCGAAACCGAGTTTGCCGATGCGGTGCGAAGAATCTTTTCACCGTGCTCATCGGTTCCGGTCAGCAAAAAGCTCTGCTCTCCACGCTGACGGTGCCAACGCGCCAAAACGTCTGATGCAACCTCGGTGTAGGCGTGGCCGATGTGAGGGGCGTCGTTGACGTAGAAAATAGGCGTCGTCACATAAAACGACTGACCTTTGGTGTTTGGCATTCTTCTATCTTAAAGCTTTGCGAGCCTCGAGCACCGACTGGTAGAGCTCACTTTTGCTGGCCGATGCCGCTCCGGCGATTTCTGCCACTGCCTGCTTCAGGCCCACGCCGTCTTCGATCAGGGCCAGTACCTGCTGAACTAGGTCTTCGCTCTTGACTTCGATTGCCTCTGCACCGGCGATGACCAAGACCATCTCTCCCCTAGGTTCAGACTTGGCCCACTCAACCAAATCGACCAGGGTTCCGCGTTCAGTGTGCTCAAATTTCTTGGTCAGTTCGCGCGAGACGCTGGCCTGCCGGGAGGAACCGAGCACCTGAGCAGCGTCTTGCAGCGATTCAAGAATTCGGTGGGGAGATTCGAAAAACACCATGGTTCTAGGCTCGCGCACTAGTGCCTCGAAGGCCTTTTTTCGATCGCCACTTTTTCGCGGCAGAAACCCTTCGAAGGTGAATCGGTCGGTTGGCAGGCCAGAAACGGCGAGCGCAGAAAGCACCGCCGATGGGCCCGGGATGACGGTCACTTCGATGTTTGCCGAAACCGCGGCACGAACCAAAAGGAATCCAGGATCACTCACCGTTGGCATGCCTGCATCGCTGACCACCAAAACATCGGCATCCGCCGCGATTTCAAGAATCTGCTCAATTCGGTCGCCCTCGTTGTGCTCGTGAAGGCTAAAGAGACGGGCGTTTAGTTTGATGCCGAGCGAATTGGCCAGCTTGAGCACGCTTCTAGTGTCTTCAGCGGCGATGAATTTTGAACCGACCAGGTGCTCGACTAGACGCGGTGAAGCGTCGGAAAGGTTTCCGATGGGAGTCGCAGCGAGGATGAGCACGCTCTATTGTCTAGCATTAGGGCGTGGTTGCATTACTAAATCGAATCCTGGCTGATGAAAAAAGTCGTCGCAGATTCAATCTGACTGCGCCTTGGCTGGTCATTGCGCTAGCCGCCTTCCTTCGCCTATGGAACCTCGGTTATCCCGCCAAGTTGGTGTTCGATGAGACCTATTACGTCAAAGACGCCTGGAGCCTCTGGAAAACCGGAGCCGAAAAGTCTTGGCCGCAAAACCCAAACCCCGCCTTCGAGGCCGGCCAGGTCAACACTTTTTTGAGCGATCCGAGTTTTGTAGTTCACCCTCCGCTCGGCAAATGGATCATCGGTTTTGGAATGTGGCTTTTTGGGCCGAGCAACAGTTTTTCTTGGCGCATCAGTGTCGCAATCCTGAGCATTGCCTCGGTCGGCCTAATCATGTTGATTGCGAAAATACTCTTTCAAACCCGAGTTTGGGCTCTGGTCAGCGGTTTCCTTTTGGCCATCGATGGGCATGCCATTGTGCTAGGCCGAACGGCGCTGCTCGACGGAATTCTGATGTTTTTCGCACTGCTCGGTTTCTATTTTTTGCTGAAACACCTGCAAAATCGGCGACTGGACCGCTCCACCTGGCGTCAGCCTTGGTTGCTCGCGGTCGGGCTAGCGCTCGGGGCTGCCACGGCGGTCAAATGGTCCGGGCTCTACTTTCTAGCTGCATTTGGACTCTATGTTGCGATCAGCGATGCCATCGAGCGACGTCGGCAAGCGAGATCTCTGCTCGCAGATGGCGAAGCCTTGCAGCCGAAGACCTGGCTGGCTCCAAGTGCGATTCAAGCCGCGATTAGTTTCACCATCCTGGTTCCAACCGCATTGGCGGTCTATTTGCTCAGCTGGACTGGCTGGCTGGTCACCGGTGGCGGCTATGACCGAAAATCAGATTCGAACCCGCTGTTGGCGCTAATCCAATATCACCGGGATGCCTTCAATTTCCACATCAACCTACACACTCCCCACAGTTACGCCTCAAACCCAGTCACCTGGCTCCTCGACATTCGACCAACGAGCTTTTTCTATGAGGGGTTATCTGCCGGCCAGGGCGGTTGCACCTCAAGCACAGGCTGCTCTAGCGCAATCACCGCACTGGGCAACCCTTTCATCTGGTTGCCGGCGGCGGCATCCGTGCTATTTCTTACCTATCTTTTTGTGACCCGAAAGAGCAAGGTCGGTGGGCTAATCCTGTTGGGCATCGCCGGTGGTTATCTGCCTTGGCTCGCATTCATGAACCGCACGGTGTTCCAGTTCTATGCAATCGCGTTCTTGCCGTGGATGATCCTCGCCCTTGTCTATGTGCTTCGCATGTATGTGCACACCAGAAGCGGAGATGAACTGCCGATTGCCATCCGACGCGTGGGCGGTTATTTGGGTTTGACTTTTGCGGTTAGCCTATTCTTCCTACCAATCTGGATCGGCACCTGGACTCCTTACTGGTATTGGCACCTTCACATGTGGCTTCCGAGTTGGATCTAAAAAATGAGTAGTTACGGAGCATTGTTCCGAGCACCAGGTTTTCTGCGAGTCATCTCATCGCAACTCTTCGCCCGATTCCCATTCGGCATGATGACGCTAGCGTTCGTGATGCACATTCAACACGTTCACCACTCCTATGCTGTGGCCGGCCTTGCGCTAGGCGCTGACACCATCGGAGCAGCCATTTCAGGGCCGGTTCTGGGTCGCCTGCTGGGCACCTATGGAACCTCTAGGGTGCTAATCACCACTGCCTCGATTGGTGCAGCGGCAATGGCCGGAATTGGGCTCTTGAACGCCCCTCCGGTTGTCATGATCGGGCTTGCACTGGTTGTCGGTCTAACCTCGCCACCGATTCAGACCGCGGCCCGCACGATTTATCCGACCCTGGTCAAGAAAAAAGACCTTCCGGCTGTTTACTCGCTGGATGCAACCTCACAGGAACTCATCTGGGTCATCGGCCCAGTTCTGGCGACCGTCTTAGCCGCACAGGTAAATACGGCCTTCGTGGTGGTTTTGATGGCCCTGGTTCAGGTCACTGGAGCAATCTGGTTCTGCTCAAACAAAGAAGTCAGCCAGATGGTCATTCCAAGTTCAAATCGTCGAATGGGTGGCGTGCTCACCAACAAAATCGTTTTGACCACGGCAATCTTAGGTTTGCTTTTGATTGGTGGTTTCAGCGGGGTTGAGGTTGGCACGGTTGCGATCGTGCCAAAGGCGCTCGCAGGTGTGGTCATTGGTGCGCTTTCGCTCGGTTCGATTGTTGGCGGCATATTTTTAGGAAACCGGGTCAAGTCACGGTGGTCGCTGACCTGGCTGCTCGGTGTTGTTTTGCTCGGTTATCTGCTGCTGTGGATTTCACCTGGCAACCCGATTTGGATTTCAATTTGCCTGTTCATTGCTGGGCTAGGGGTAGCGCCGTCACTCGGCATCCTTGGGGCAGCGATCGCAGGCAACCTCAAGGCCGGGGATGCCGCCGAAGCCAACGGGTGGGCAAGCACCGGGCAGCTTATGGGCTACTCGGCAGGCGCAGCTCTCTCTGGCATCGCGATTGACTCGGTTTCAAACACCTCGGCTTTTCTCGTCTCAATAGTTTTCGGCGTCGGCGCCATACTGGTTGCCATCATGGCCGTCGACACAATGTCACCTTCAAGGAAGCAGGACTAATGAACACCTACGCAGTCAACTATTTCTATGTCGCTGACACAGAGACCATGGATGAGGTTCGCCCGATCCATCGAGCCTGGTTGAAGGGGCTACTAGACCAGGGAATCATGCTCGCGAGTGGGCCTCTGGTTGATAACCCGGGTGCACTACTTATCTTTAGGGCGGAATCACTCGAGGAACTTGCCGGTTTACTTGATCAAGACCCATTTGATCAAGCAGGTTGCATTGGCGAGCGCGTGATCAATCAGTGGAATCCAGTTTTCGGACCTTGGAGCAACTAATGTCATTCGATCCAAAGAATATGCCGTTGATCGAACTGAACAACGGCCAACAAATCCCCCAGCTCGGCCTCGGCGTTTACAAGCTCGAGCCAACTGAAACGGCGAACGTGGTTTCAAAGGCCATCGAGACCGGCTATCGCCGGATTGACACCGCCGCTCTCTATCTCAATGAGGAAGAGGTTGGCGAAGGCGTTCGACGAAGCGGCATTTCTCGCGATGAAATCTATGTGACCACCAAAATTTGGCACGATCACCACGGATACGACGAGGCGCTGAAGGCAATCGATGAAAGCCTGTCACGTCTCGAAATTGAATACGTTGACATGGTTTTGATCCATTGGCCGGCACCGGCACAAAACAAATTTGTCGAAACCTGGGCAGCCTTTCAACACGCCTTGACCCTCGGCAAGGTCAAGGGCATCGGGGTTTCGAACTTCCACCCGATGCATTTGCACAGGCTTATCGAAGCCGGTGGCGTGGTTCCGGCCTTGAATCAGGTCGAACTCCACCCGGCATTGCAGCAGCCAGAACTTCGGGCCTACAACAGCTCTCATGGGATCGCCACCGAGGCTTGGTCACCACTGGCTCGCGGCCGCTTTCACAACGAAAAAGTGATCGTAGATATCGCCAACAAGCATGCTAAAACTCCGACGCAGGTCATCTTGCGTTGGCATGTTCAGCTGGGCAACCTGGTGATTCCAAAAACCTCGCATCCAGAGCGTTTGATCGAGAACATTTCGGTTTTCGATTTCAATTTGGATGACAACGACATGGCGGCAATCGCAACCTTGGATTCCGGCTTCCGCACCGGACCGAACCCAGAGGAATTCAACTAAAAATGCGCGTATTAATTTCAGGAGCCACCGGCCTCGTCGGCAGCGAAGTTATTCGACAGCTCGAATCTCAGGGGCACGAGGCACTTAGATTGGTTCGTCGCAAAGCGGTGGCGGCCAACGAGGTTGAATGGAATCCCACAAGCGGGTTCATTCAACCTGGAGTGATGGATACCGTGGATGCTGTGGTGAACATGGCCGGAGCTACTACCGGAAAAATCCCATGGACCGCCAAATACAAGCAAGAAATTGTGAACTCACGCCTAGATTCAACGCGCACCCTGGTGCAGGCGATGCAGACAGCCAAGCAAAAGCCCAAGGTTTTTGTGAGCGGTTCGGCGTCGGGATTTTATGGCGACAGTGGCGACAAGATTCTGAGTGAATCGGCACCCAAGGGCAAGGGCTTCCTGAGTGACTTGGCAAACGCCTGGGAACAGGAAGCGCTAAAGGCGCCCACTGAAGTCAGAGTGGTTCTCGCCCGAACAACGATGGTGATGTCAAGGCAACTTGGCGCACTTGGCCGACTTTTGCCGCTAATCAAGCTTGGCATCGGTGGTCCACTTGGTTCAGGAAAGCAGTGGTGGGCCTGGATTTCTCAACCCGATGAGGCGGCTGCCATCATCCACCTGATCAACACACCTTCGGCAAAAGGCGCCTATAACCTAACCGCTCCAGAGCCTGCTACCTGCGGGCAAATCGTCAAGGCCTTGGCAAAAGAGTTGAAACGCCCTAGCTTCATCCCTGTGCCGACATTTGCTTTGAAGGCATTCATCGGTGAGGCAGCGGTTGAGTTGCTGCTTTGCAGTCAAAACATGACCGCAGACCGCCTGCTGCAAACTGGTTTCAAGTTCCAGCACCCAACCCTCAAGCAAGCCTGTGCCTGGGTAACTGAAAAATAGTTGAAATGAAAAAACCCGCCACTTTCAAAGTGGCGGGTTTTTTCGCATCTAGTTACTTAGCTGCTGGTTTCTTGGCAGCTGGTTTAGCAGCTGGCTTTGCCGCGGTGGTCTTCGCGGCAGGCTTTGCGGCAGGCTTTGCTGCGGTGGTCTTCGCGGCAGGCTTTGCGGCAGGCTTTGCGGCAGGCTTAGCGGCTGGCTTTGCAGCAGGCTTTGCCGCGGTGGTCTTTGCTGCAGGCTTAGCCGCGGTGGTCTTT
>Ga0213921_1000088_pt1 | contig 35039 bp, 59 predicted proteins | sample McNCre2017MG_FD_165041 | JGI IMG/M metagenome (GOLD analysis project Ga0213921, IMG submission 165041) | Freshwater microbial communities from McNutts Creek, Athens, Georgia, United States - 20-17 MG | ecosystem: Environmental > Aquatic > Freshwater > Creek | place: USA: Georgia | collected...
CGCTGGTACAAATACAATTACGCTTCCTGCGGCTACTGGTACTGTATTAGTAAGTGGCAATCAACCTACATTTAATTATTATCAATCAGTTGCACAAACATTAACTACTGGTACAACAACAAAAATTACCTTTACATCAAGCAATTTTGATACTACTAGTGGAATGTTTGCTTCTAGTCGTTTTACACCTACAATAGCTGGTTATTATCAAATAAATACAAATGTTACTTTAACTTTAGGAAGCACAACGGGATTAAGAGCTTGTTATATTTATAAAAATGGAACTCAATATGCGGCTGGTTCAACTTCAAATGGATATACTGGCGATTATTCAACTTCTAGCGTTAGTTCTGTAATTTATTGCAATGGCTCTACAGATTACATTGAAGTTTATGCTTATCAAAATAGCGGTGGAAATTTGGCTACTATTGCAGGTTCTACTGGCTGGACTTCAATTTCAGCTTCTTTAGTAAGGGCGGCATAATGTACGATAAATTAATTAAAATTTACCCTGAATTAGCAAATTTTAATTTTGCTAGTGGCGTTATTGAATTGCGTAACGATTCAGACGGCAAAGGCGATTACATTGCTAAATGGGAACATCCTGAATTAGCAGAACCTACACAGGAGCAATTAGCATGAGTTCAAAAATCATAGCTGGAACGACTAGCGGAACAGCTTTAAACTTTTCGGCTGATACTTCAGGTCAATTAGAACTGCAAACTGGCGGCTCTGTTCCTGTTACTGCGGTAACTATTGATACTGGTGGATTTGTAAATATTGGTACAACTTCAACAACTGGAAAACTTGAAGTTTCTAATGCAAACGAAGCTATTTCAAGATTAACTTCTACTGGTGCAAGTGGCAGACAGTATGAATTAATTTCAACTGGTGGTGCAACTGGATTAAATACTGGCTCTTTGTATTTCTACGACAGAACATCAGCCGCACCTAGAGCATCCATTAATTCTACTGGTAATTTTTTAGTTAATAATAAATTGTTGGTAGGAACATCAGGAACAGGCGGTCAATTAGCAGTTCAAGGCAACGCTTCCGTAGCACAAGATATTAGAACAACAGATAGTTCTGATGTTATGTTTGTTGTAGCAAATACTGGTGGAAGTTCAGGTAGTGCTATTTATGTAATGCCATGTCGTTTTGGTTCTACACAAACTTTTGGCGGTGGTGTTTATTGGACAGGTTCTGTAATGCAATATACAGGCACTTCCGATGCTCGTTTAAAAGAAAACATTGTTGATTCAACTTCAGGATTAGAAAAACTTGCTAATGTAAAGGTTCGTAGCTTTGATTGGAAAGAATCAGGTTCTCATGTAGATTTTGGTGTTATTGCTCAAGAACTAGAAGAAGTTGCACCTGAAGCCGTTGCAAAAGGCAAAGATAACGAAGATGGCACTATTGATACACCTTATGCAGTAGATACATCAATTCTTGTGCCAGCAATGATTAAAGCTATTCAAGAACTTAACGCTAAAGTAACTGCTTTAGAAGCACAATTAGGAGCTAAATAATGTCTATCATCATTGACGGCACAGGCAGTATTTCAGGCGTTAGTTCTAACGGTGGATTATCTTCCGCACAAACTGGTAGCGTTATTCAAGTAGTTAATGCTACTACCAATACAAGCACTACAAATTCCACTAATGCTGCTGCTGATACAACTTTAACTGCAACTATTACACCTAAATTTGCAACAAGCAAAATTTTAGTTATTGTTCAGCAAAATGGAGTTTCTAAACAAAATTCAAGCACTTCTGTATTTTTAAGTCTTTTGCGTAATGGTTCAAGTGTTATTAATCCTTGGGGCAATTATGTTTCTGACAATGGAACTAGCGCAACAAATCCAACAGGAGTAGGCGTTAATTATTTGGATTCTCCAGCTTCAACTTCCGCTTTGACATACAAAACTCAATTTTGGTCATCAGCAAACACAGCATTAGCACAAGTTCAATATGGTGGAACAACATCATTTATTACCCTTATGGAGATTGCAGGATGATTAATATTGCTCAAGCCATACATCAACTTTATCCACAAGTAGTTCGTACTGAAGATAATGTAGCCTATGATGCAGAAGGCAATGAAGTAATCTACGATTTGAAAGCAGTAACTGAAAAAGCAGAAGCAAATGCAAAATCACAAGAAGCATCAAAGGCTTCTGCATTAGCTAAATTATCTGCGCTTGGTCTTACGCAAGACGAAATTAAAGCATTGGTAGGTTAATATGTTTATCGTTACCTGGTTATTTGACAAAATTGGTTATATGCCTAAAGTGTCGGTTGACACTACATGGCCTTTTCCAGCTACTCAGCGTGACTACAAACCTCATCCAGATGAAGTAAAAAAACCTGCAAAAAAAGCAGCAAAAAAGACTTCTGTTAAAATCCCTAAAGCGACTACTCGCACTCCAAAACCTAAAAAATAGTGTGCGATATGGCTGACCTTGAGAAATTTGATATGTTTAAGTTTGGCGGCTTGGTAAATCAAGTCGAGAATTTACAACATAAAGTTGACTCTATGGATAAAGACATTAAAGAGTTACTAGAGTTAGCCAACAGGTCTAAAGGCGGTTTCTGGATGGGTATGACTTTTGCCTCTATTGTTGGCGGCTTTATCACCTACATAAGTAGCTGGCTATTCCACAAATGAAGCGTATGCGTCAATCGAAGACCATGTGGTTTTCGCTTGCGTTAGTTGTATTTGGCGCATTAATGGACAACTTTTCTTACTTACAGTCAGTTATTGACCAAAAATACTATGGCATTTTATTGGTTGGCATTGGCATTATTGTGGCTGTGCTTAGGTTTGTTACTACAGGGCCTGTAAGATGATATATATAAAGTATATATTCCTAGTACCAATTAGCCTTGTTATAACATTGTTAGCACTTATAACAGCGCCTGTAATGCCTTTATTTGCTAAAGACGCATTGGGATGGCTAAATAATGGCTCTCAATTTGGTGTCGGCCCAAGATTACCTAAATGGTTTAGTTGGTTTCAAACCCCTGACAATAGCTTAAATGGTGACGAAACCTTTGAAAGAATTAATGGCATTAGCTATTGGTCTAAAGTTAAATGGTTATGGCGTAACCCTGCTTATGCGTTTGCTTTAGAGTATATACATTCGCCATATACAACAGAAGTATTTGGCGACCCAACCATTAAGGACAACGACAATGCAAAAGCTGGCTACTGTTTCGTTAAAGCTAACGGACTATTTCAATTTACTTGGATTGCCACTATTGGTTTTAGTCGGTGTTTTCGCATTACTCTCGGTTGGAATATTATGGGCTTGGTTGACCCTAACATCAAAGTTAAGCCAGATAATTGGGAAGCAACCTTTGCATTTTCGCCACGATTAAGCGGATTTAGATAATGGACTATGTCAAACTTAGTATTGCTGCTGTTTTACTACTTGGGGCTTTTGCTACTGGTTGGAGTGTACGCAATCGTGATTTCAATGAATATAAACAAGAAGTCAGTAACGCTGTTAAGGCACAAGAAGCCCATGTCGAGTCAATCAAGAAACAACAGGCATTAGTCACAAAAGGAATAGAAAATGAGTACGAAGCTAAAATTAGTGCTTTGCGCAATTACTATAAGTCTACAAGCGTGTGGAACAACGGCAGTACCGGCAAAATGTCAGGAATTTCCGCAGCCCCCAGCGCAACTGATGTTATCACCGCCTACAACATTCTTGCTGGCTCCTGCTCAGAAACAACCCAGCAATTAGTTAGTTTGCAAGAATGGTTAAATCAGCAGATGGTTATTAAATGAAAATATGTAGTTGCTGCGGCTTTAAAAAGCCATTAATTGAATTTTACAAACAAAAAGATTGTTTAGACGGTCATAGGTCTAAATGCAAGTTATGCACAAAAGAAACAAAAAAACAGCGTTATAAAGTTGTAAAAGAAGAATACAAAGAAAGAAATCGTATTTGGAAAGAAGCAAACGATAGGACTGAATATCACGCAAAATATCGCCAAAAAAACAAAGAAAAAATTAAACAATATTTTGCAAATTCTCGGCATATTTCAGCAAAAAATAGGTCTATTAGAAGGTCTAGGCTTTTGCAAAGAACTCCGCAATGGCTTACTGCTACAGATTTATTTGAAATTGAATGTATTTACAAATATTGTGGCGCATTGAGAGATGTTGGACTTAAATATGAAGTAGACCATATTATTCCTTTGGCTGGCAAAAATGTGTCAGGATTTCATGTTCCTGCTAATTTGCAAGTCATTCCTATGGTTGATAATAGACAAAAAGCAAACAAATGACAGGTAATTTTAAAGATTGTTTGGACTTGGTTTTGAAGTCCGAAGGTGGATATGTAAACAACCCAGCAGACCCAGGTGGAATGACAAATTTAGGGGTTACAAAGCGTGTTTGGGAAGAATATACTGGACATGAGGTTGACGAAAAAGCCATGCGTGCTTTGACACCTGAAAAAGTAGCACCTTTGTATGAACAGAAATATTGGAGGCCTTGTTATGGGGAAGTATTACCTAGGGGACTCGACTTTGCTGTATTTTCCTTTGGAGTTAACGCAGGCCCAGGCAGGTCAGTTAAATTGCTTCAATCAGTTATTGGATGTGTACCTGACGGAGTTATTGGCCCAAGAACAAGAGAACTTATTTCCGCCAGTAATTCTGCAACTCTTATCACTAAATTCTCAGAAGCTAGGAGAGAGTATTACAGAGCATTAAAGACCTTCCCTGTCTTTGGCAAGGGTTGGTTAGCCAGAGTAGACAGAGAAGAGTCAGAAGCCTTAAATATGGCTAAAAACGGGTAGAAACCCAAACAATTAACCCTAATGCTGCAATAACCCCAAAAACCGCCCATAAATGGTCGTATTCGGCTTTTTGCGGCATTTCTATACCAGTAGCATATTCAGCGTCTTTAAACGCTTCTGAAGCTGTTTTATAGCTTTTACCGACCATTCCAAAACTTCTTGTACTCATAGTTGCTTCCCCTTGTTTACAGTTAATAGTAAAACTACCGTTTTTTTCTTGGTAAATCACACCAAGTCCTCCAGCTTAATACCTCGTTTTTCTAATTCTTTAAGCATTTTTCTATAAGCCCTTTCCAGTATTTCAGTAACCGCCTGATGGCTAATGCCCAATTCTTGCCCAATTTCTCTAAGTGTTTTTGGTTCTGTCATGGCGGCCTCCTAAAATAATTGCATTTGGTCTTTTATTTTTAATGACACAAGGTAATTCTTTAAATCTTTGTCATCCTCATAAAATATTTTAGTGAATAACTGTTTTGTCGGCATACGGACTGTGTAGTCCTCAAAAGACCCATACCGCACAAAGTAAGCAAACGCTCTGCAAGCCATTTCGTCTTCTTCGCACTTGTATTTCAATTCGCATTTGTCGCAAGGACATGGCTCACGGTTACTTTCCATAGCGGCTCACATGGTCATATATTGCCTCATGGACTGATTGCTCAAATTTACCTTCTTTGTCTAGCGAGTAAATCATTTCTAACACGCTAATGTCGGTGTCGGCTATGCGGTAGTCTGTAATGTCATCCATTGACATGGCTTCACCCCAAACATCAATAAGTGTGTCGCCACAATAAACAGAAAGTAGTTGGTGTTCTCTCATTTAATTTCCCCTTTAAATAAACAACAATCACAGTTTGTTTGAAATGGCAGGCAATGTCACTAATGACAAACCCTAATGTATTCAAAAAACAACAGGGCTGTATTTGGCAGTTGCTGCAAATGGGTCAGAAAGCCGCAAAATTACCCAATTACTGCATCCTACATTGGCGGCTTAACGCCCTAAATAGGGTGGGCTACTCGTTTCTTTACACTTTCGCCCATAAAAGGTGAGGCGGCAGGACTCCGTGATGTATGGTTGTGCAAAGGGGAAAAGCACACCTACCGCCTCGTGGTTAGTTTAACTTATTTTTAAGTTTGTAAATTTTGAGTAATGACAAAAACATTTCATAGCCATCACGCAAGTCTTGTTCGCTATACTCATAAATAGCGACCTCATTAGTTTCGCCATTAATGTAGACATTGGCACATCGTGCAGATGGGGCTAAAACCTCTCTATATGCTGCCAACTGTAGTGTATGCTCTAGGTAGGGTGTTAAATCACCAGGTGCTTTCTCTGTCGTTTTAAAGTCAATTACCACCCCACCAAAGTCATGGCGTGGTTTGCAATATAAGTCACATTTGCCGCCATAACCTTCTTGAGCATTTACTAATGATTGCTCTGGAATCCACAATTGTGTCCCAAAATGGGATGTTATTGCGTCATCTACTTTGCGGACATAGTCAGGCATTTCCGGCACAAATTCTTGGTTGTAAAAAGACTCAATCCAATCGTGAATAATAGTGCCACGCTCTGCGGCCTCACGGCTTTTACGCTTGGCTAATTCTAATATTCTGTAAATCCAGTCTTTTTCTTCTTCATCTTCGTAGCGTGGGTATTCTACGGCTGCGTATAAGACTTGAGTTTGCTTCCATGTATCAAGCCCTGCTTTTGATAACTGGCTATTAATTGTTGATACGCTTGGGACAAGTGTACCTGGGTTTGCTTTTGCATCCCTAAGTGTTGTGCTTCTTTCTTTGCCGTTTTTACCAACGGTTGTATAGCGTGGTGCGCCTGTAATGGCATCGTACCAATGCTCTGACATTTATTTCCCCTTATATACATTTAAATACACATTTAAGTAAGTAATTCTAATACTGCTTCACGGCTTTGTGGGTCTATACAGCAATCCGCACAAGTTCTAATGACATCCTGAATAACGGCAGCTAAGTCATTAACCTCAAATGCTATTAGCTGTCTTTCTTCATCAACGCCAAAAGGCTCTGTAGAAACTCTGGCTTTGTCGCCAATAACATCTTTGATATGACTTAGCATGGTTGCCTCCTAAAAACAGGTTGTATTGCAATTACCGTTGCCATAACAACAAGTTGTACAAGTCGTAAACTTGCCATTAATGTTGTATGTTTGCGTAGTGCATTGTGCATACACCAAAGTTGCAACCATAGACAACCAAATACCAATAATTAGCTTTTTCATAAATGCTCCTTAAAATGGGACATCGTCATCAATAATGGTGTTGCGTGGCAATTCATCAGACCCAGCGGCTTTAAAGCCTACAGGTTGTTTTTCTTTGCCAATAGAAATGCTAAAAAACTTGCCTTTCTTGCCTTCTTTAACCCACGCTGACAAATAATGCTCTTTTCCGTTAACCATAACTGAGCCTGTATAGTCAGGATGAGTTTCCGTTGTTTTGCGGTCATTTTTAAATAACGAACCACTGCCTTCTTTTGGTACATAAGGTGTATTAAAAGCCATTTCATTCCCCTTTAAATTTCTTTAGGTTTTACAACTGCTGGTTTAGATTGTGGATTGCTGGCGGCATTACCGTCATCATCCGCTTGCACTACTCCTACTACTGCTGCCAAACTGTACCTTCTCATGTAAGAAATACAGCTTCCTGCTCCTTGTGCATCTACTTTTGACATAGGCACAGACATTTCTTGACTAATCCATTCTCCAGACTCATGTGTAAGGATAGTAATCAACGATATTGATTTATCCAAATCAGAATAAGTGCCAGGGAACTGAGAAACGGCAAGTCCGTTTTCGGATAATAAATTCCTGCAAGAATCCCAAACAGACTCAAGGTCAGCGTAATTAGACTTAAAAAAAGGATTTTTGCTGTCTTTTTTTGCATAGGTAAGTTTTCCCTGTACGATTGACAATGCTTTAGCTAAATTAGCAATGGTTTCACTTTGTTGCATGATTGCCTCCAAAAATTGTGCCAAAGTCATTAAATACTGACTGCAATAAGTCGTTGCGTTTGTTGTTTGGTTTGCCACAAGCAGCACGAATAACATCTACATCGTCTTGTGATAGGTCTGTGCCGTATTCCATGTTGTCAAGCGCTTCTTCTAAACGCTCTTCCATTTCCAGCATCAATTGATTTAATTCAGACATTTAAGTTTCCCCTTAAATACATAGCGAAATTGCTATATACAGACTTTAACATAACTTAAACACAATGTGCAAATAGTTTTTAAAGCGTTGTATTTACGCAATTTGTCATGGTAAGATAGCTTCATTATGAAATTAAAACTAACCGAACACGCATTATTGCAGTTGCTTGGTGGCACAGGTAAAGTAGCAAAAATGTGCGAAGTTGAACCAGCAGCGGTATCCCAATGGAAAAAGAATGGCATACCAAGAGAGCAATTATTGTTTCTTGCCGCCAGAATAGAAAAAGAAAGTCATGGCTTAGTAACTCGTCAAGACCTTTTTCCTAATAACTGGTATTTGGTATGGCCTGAATTGTTGCCAAAAAACAACGCTTTTGGTGAACAAGATGATTCTGAGTAATGTCACTATATGCGCTATAGATTCGGTGCAACCTGATAAAGCCAAAAAAGCTATAGAACGAAGTAAACGACATATTAAATTTGGCGGTGAATTGTTTATTGACCATGCTAGTATTAACAACCGCCAAGCCTATAGCAAGTTTGTGCTTCAAGAACTGCATAAATACATCCATACGGACTTTGTTTTAATTGTCCAATGGGATGGCTGGGTTATTGACGCAAGCGCCTGGCAGCCTCAATTTTTAAATTATGACTACATTGGCGCAGTATGGCCTTGGCATCCTGAAGGATTAAGGGTTGGTAATGGTGGTTTTTCACTACGAAGCAAGAGGTTGTTGGAATTAACCAACACTCCTAAGTTTGTTTACAGCGACAAAAACGAAGATGACCTAATATGTCACCTCAACCGTGATTATTTGGTTAGTAATGGCATTAAATTTGCGCCAGAAATGTTAGCAAGACAGTTTTCTTATGAAAGAGAAATAACAAACTTGCAAACCTTTGGTTTTCATGGTGATTTTCACATGAGCAAATACTTGTAGTAGAATTACAACCCCTTATGCTGGCGGCTCTAACGACATCGTGGCGGCATAAGGTAGTAGCGTTACCAGAAGGGTAAGAGGCTGAAATAGCGCAATACAGGTGGCGAAGTTAGTGCCTGTGCCTCGCAAGACTGACGGGTTAAGCGATTCCTCAATGGAAGACTTATGAAGGCAACCTAGGTAGGCTAGGTTTGCTCAAACCTCTTGGAAGTGTATTAAAGACCTTATTAATACCTATAGATATATTAAAGAAGTATTTATTAATACTTATAAGTTGTATTTAAGCAACTTAGGGTTTTTAGGTAGTGACAACATAAAAAAACAGTAAGAAACTAGAGTCACTCAATAACGAGTAAACATTTAAGGGGAAATTAAATGAAAGACTTTATCGGTAGTTGTTTATTAGGCGCATTGATTGGCTGTATGTTTGCATACGGAGTGCCAGCAAAAGCACAAACTTACCCAATGACTAACTCACAAGGTTATCAAGTTGGAACAGTACAAATTAATGGCAATACAGCGCAATTTGTAAACCCAATGGGCGTTACAACGCAAACAGCAACTATTTATCCAAACCAAGTTGTTATCACAACACCAAATGGTTACACACAAAGCGTAGTTGGCAATACTGGTTACACAGTACCGCCTAGCCTACCAACACCACAATCACCGAGGGTGTTGCAATGATTGATAAATTAAATAATTTTTTAGATAACATTTTGACAAATGTGTTTGACAAATATATGCCAATTACATTTACATTTTTATTTTTAATTACTTTTATTATTCCAATAATTGTTTTAATTTGGAGGGGTAATGTTTGATGAATTCTGGTCTTTATATCCACGAAAAATTGCTAAAGCAGCTGCAAGAAAAGCCTGGGCAAAATTGTCCGCAGAACAACAACTTATGGCTGCAAAAGCTATTAACACACATTGCCAATACTGGAAAGCAAAAGAAACCGAATTAGAATACATACCCCATGCAAGCACTTGGCTTAACGGTGAACGCTATGAGGATGAATTAGTAATTGAACCCAAGAAAGAAAAGATTGACAAAAAGTGGATGTTTAGCAATGAAGGTATTGAAGCTAAAGCTAGAGAACTTGGAGTCTTGGGTACTGGTTATGACTCTTACGACAGCCTTAAACGCAAATGTATGAACAAGCTAGGCATGAGTGTGGTGTAAGGTTTCTATGCCATTTACGGCATAAAAAAGGGTTGGCTTGGTTTAGAAATTACATTAGTGAAAAGAACTTTAGCCAAGCATTATTAAACGACTTCTATGACCAATGGAAGTTAGGTAACAAAGGGGAATGGGGATGTTGGAAAAATACATTGTCGCAGCAACAGGGTTTGGATATTTAATTGTAGGAATACTGCAATTTACTAAAGGTTCTATATCTAATGCGTTAATTTGGATTGGCTATGCTGCCGCACAAATTGGTCTATGGATGAACCTTAAATGAACTATTTAAGCGTTTGTTCTGGAATAGAAGCGGCCACAGTAGCGTGGCATCACATGGGTTGGAAACCAGTAGGTTTTAGCGAAATTGAGAAATTTCCTAGTCAATTATTGGCACACCATTACCCAGAAGTCACCAATTTTGGTGATATGACTAAATACAAAGAATGGAATATAAATGACTCAGTTGGACTTTTGGTCGGAGGTACTCCCTGCCAATCATTTAGCGTTGCAGGCTTACGCAAAGGACTTGACGACCCAAGAGGTAACCTCGCTCTTACCTATGTTGGAATTCTTGACAGATTTAGACCCCAATGGTGTGTATGGGAAAATGTGCCAGGTGTCCTCAGCAGCGGAAGAGGAAGGGACTTTGGTAGTTTCCTCGGGGCGTTGGTCGAACTCGGGTATGGGTTTTCGTACAGGGTGCTTGACGCTCAAAACTTCGGAGTCGCCCAAAGACGCAAGCGTGTGTTTGTTGTCGGATACCTTGGAGATTGGCGACCTGCCGCAAAAGTATTATTTGAGTCCGAAAGCCTGTCAGGGGATATTAAACAGAGCCGCAAAGAGAAACAAGAAATTGCCGGACGCTTTGTACCAAGCGTTGCTAACTGTATCCAAACAACTTGTAACGACTACAGTAGAGCAGACGGATTTAATATGATTGCGTACAACATTAGGGAATGTGCGGCAAACAACACATTTAATGCTACTCCAACAAATGTAGCAACAACGCTGCAAAAAACACAGCCTTCCGTACAAAGTCATCACACTCAGACATTTGTTGCGGTTGATATGTATAACTTAACAACTAATAACAGCACAAGTCAAACCATTAGAAATGGTACAGATATTGACCATGTTGGAGGTGTTATGAAATCTGTTTTTTGCGATACATACAATGGAACAATACAAGGTAATGTGGCGGCAACAATGACTGCTGATATGGCAGGCCCTACTCATAGTGGCCCTAAAGTAATGCAAGATAGTTTAGTTCGAAGACTTACCCCAGTTGAATGTGAAAGATTGCAGGGTTTTCCAGATAACTACACTAATATTAAAGAAAACTGCCCAGATGGAAATAGATATAGAGCATTAGGTAATTCAATGGCTGTGCCTGTAATGCGCTGGATTGGCGAAAGGATTAATAATTATGAAAGATTATGACCCAAATGATGCGATTGACTTCATCTTCAAAACAGCGCCACTCTACGCAAAAGCTAAAGGGGAGTTGGCGCAACTTGAAACTTTTAAAAGTTCTCTTAAGGCGATTAAAATGGCACAAACAGACGAACAGTCTTTGGGTGCGCAGGAAAGAGAGGCTTATCGCTCTCAAGAGTACCAAGATTTATGCAAAGCGATTGGTAATGCTACAGAACAGGCGGAAGCGCTTAAATGGCAACTAGAAGCCGCAAAAATGCGTTTTGAAGCATGGCGCACAGAACAAGCAACAAACCGAAACATTGAAAGAATGACTAAATGACAGATTACTCTGAAAACTATCTTAAAATTCAACGACTTTTAAAGGCATATCACAATGCAACCCTTAAAGGTAACTTTGAAAAAGCCACAAAATTAGCCCATGATTTGGCTGATGAAACAATACAACTTGAAATTGCAAGCATTAGACAATTAAAAAACCAATGGCTAAGTTAATGCGTAATATGTTTGCCACTCACACCGATTATGGAGATTTTAAAGGTGTGATTGAGTCAAACCCAGCATTTTTGCCAAGTAATGTAGATGGCATAGCAGAACGCAATGGGCATTTTTTAATACTTGAGTGGAAACGCCCAGGCGAAAAAATGAGTGAAGGCCAAAAGCGTATGTTGCAAGCATTAGCAGCCACACCTAAGTTTATGGTTGTCGTTATTATTGGTGATACTGACAATGGCACAAACATTCAAGAGTATTGGCAATTTACGCAAGACGGCAAACCATTCAAAGCTGGTATTGGCTTTGGTTCATTTAAAGAGTTTTATAGACTATGGTATGAATTAGCTGATGGCTACAAAAAATGAAAAGAACGCTTATCACAAGGTTGCAGAACTCGGATGTATTCTCTGTGCCACCATCCTTGGGTTTGAAGGCACTCCGGCAGAACTCCATCACATACGCAGGTATGGAACTAAACGGTCTACATCCCCTGTCATCCCATTATGCCCAGAACACCATAGGGGAAATAGTGGGGTTCACGGATTGGGTCACAAGGGTTTTAGCAATAAATGGGGCATTACCGAGGAGGAGTTGTTGGAGCGAGTCAATCAAAAACTTGGAAAGGGAAATGAGTGAATGATATTTTGCTTGCTTTTGGTGTATTAGTAATTTTGCTGCCTATAATAGCCGTATGGATAACACTACAACTCTAGAGGGTCAAACCCCAATTCAGACGAGATTCGGTGCGCTCTATTACGAAACTCCTTATCATGGTGTGTCCATTTTGAAGTCTTGTGTCTACTCATGTGGATGCACTCATGGCAAAGAACACGAATTACTGTGTCAAGATGACCGCAACGAGCCGCAGAAATAGTAATCGTATGCTCGTACTCTTCACCTGTGTCATATAAATAAGTACCCATAGCTGCTGGGTCTTTATCCACTACAAAGTTAATTTCTTCAGGCAAAGGCATATTCCACCTATCAAAAGGCTTCATACAGTAAATAGCGCTGTATAGATTCTTAAGAATAGCTGGAGTTAACTTCATACTCTATGTATTTTGCCTCTAAATTCAACTTCATCTTCACCCCAAACCCTAATCATTTCTGGCTGAAGCAATTTGCTGCGCTCAAATGAAAGCATAACAAACCCTGAATTCCAGTCTTTAGGCGTATCTTCTGTGTAAGCAAATTGTTGACCATGTAAGTCAGCCAATGTGCCAGTTTGAACACCCCAGCGTGTGCCGTTATAGTCAGAAACAGGCATAACACTTAAGTGATGTGTATGACCTGTAATCATATTTACACCTGAATTAAGGGAATTGGCACGCCCAGCGCTAAATCCACCTTTCCAGCGGTGTTTAATGCAAGTGTCTTCGTTTACCCAAAATGACCAGCATGGCAGCCACGCAGGAAAATGCTCTTTCAAAGTAGTTCCTACCACGCCTTCAAATGCAGGTAAGTTTTCAATAATCCGCATTTCCCAGCGTGCGTCATGGTTTCCTAAAGGCCAAAACATTTTTGCGCCCCTAGCTACAGATTCAATTTCACCCAAATAATATTGCACCGCTTCTAATTCTTCTTGTACTGTTGGTAGCTTAGACCAGTCTTGGCGTGGATGACGGCTAATAGAAGCCCCATCTAGCGCATCGCCATTACAGACAATAGCTGTAGGTTTATATTCTTTAATGCACTCCAAAAGCGCTTTAAATGCGGTTGTAGTTTGGTCAGGCCAAAAGTGAGCGTCAGAGAACACAATGACTCGCCCTTTTTCTATATCCATGCCTCTGCGAGTATTGCCAACTGTTTCTTCAGTCTTTTTAAAAGCGCTTACTCTGGTATCGTTAAATGATGGTAGGGTAATCCCTAATCTAGTTTCTATTGACCTTCTGCGGTTATATACGGCTCTTTCAGTTAATGCGTGTATCTTTGCAAAAGTAAGTGGTGAACCAATCCTTTGCCATTCAGCTACAAATTCTTCGTCTGTTAACCAATAGCCACGCATTTATTTCCCCTTATACTGTAAGTTGCTAAACACTAACATAAAATTATGTCTTATATTAAAAAAGTTGATAAAAATCAAAAGGATGTTGTTAAAGCGCTACGAGATTATGGCGCTACAGTATTTCTTTTGCATACAGTCGGTGGAGGAATCCCTGACTTGATGGTGTGTTACGCAGACCAAACCATTTTAATGGAAGTGAAAGATGGGGCAGATAAAAAATTGACCCCACAACAAATAACGCTTTTTGCTAACTGGGTCGGTGGCCCACTTCACCGAGTAAATTCTGTGCAAGAGTCTATAGAAGTGCTAAAATTCTACGAAATGGAGAGTTAATTATGAATGAAAACATGGCTTTATTTGCCGCAACCTTGTTGCATAGCGCAACTAATACCCATTTCTTTCATTGGTCTACTGACTCTTACAGCAAACACAAGGCTTTAGGCAATTATTATGATGAAATCGTTGAGTTAACTGACGATTTGGTTGAGGCATATATGGGATGCTACGAACAGCTTATTTCATTCCCAAGCACATACCACCAGCCTAAAGAACCACTTAAGTATATGGAATCATTAAAGAATTTTGTTGATGACGCTCGCAAAGATTTGCCGCAGGAAACACAAATTCAGAATATTATTGACGAAATAGCCCAGCTAATTGACTCAACTCTTTACAAACTACGCTTTTTAAAATAGGAGGCACTATGCCATTAGATAAATCAGGTAGCGCTCAAAGCGTAGGTAAAAACATTAAAGCCGAAGAAAAAGCTGGAAAACCACGCAAACAAGCAATAGCTATTGCCCTCAATGTTGAGCGTGATAATGCCAAAGGTAAGCGTAAAGCCAAGTTAGAAGAGGCTTATGGTCGTTTTCTAGGTAAGCGTGACGCTGAGAAGATGTAATGAGTCGCCAAGACCAAATTCGTGCCGCAGTAGAAAAACACGATAAACCGATTGCCAAAACTACCAAAGGTAAAGGTAGGCACTATCTGTCAGTAGAAGAAGGTGCAGGCATGACAGAAGCTGGTCGCAAAGCATACAACGCAAAAAACAACGCTAATTTACAAGCCCCTCAAGCTAGTGGCCCAAGACATGACAGTTTCTGTGCAAGGTCTAAAGGCTGGACAGGTGAGCGTGGTAAAGCGGCTAGAGCAAGGTGGAAGTGCTAATGAAAAACGGTTTATACGCTAATATCCACGCAAAACAAGAACGCATTAAAAATGGTTCTGGTGAAAAGATGCGTAAACCAGGTAGTAAAGGCGCACCCACCGCAGAAGCATTTAAAGAGTCTGCTAAGACTGCAAAACCACGCAGAAAACACATTGAAGACGCTATGAAGGATATGTAATGGAACACATGAATAGAAAATTCCCCAAGGGAAACAACTTGTTGCGTGAACACAAAGAGTCCACCCTTGAAAAACAAGAAGCAAAGCGTAATAAGCCAAAGCCACCAGAATTAGAAGTAGATAGCGAATACGACATTCTTGATAAGAAAGCTAACCAAAGAATGAAGCGTAAAGCTATGCTACACGCAGCAATGAACAAGATTCACGACCCTGACATAGCGTGATACAATAAAGTCCTTATATTTCAACTACTTGGAATAATATGACTGAAAAACAATCAAAAAATACCAAAGGTGGCTACCGAGAAGGTTCTGGAAGACCTAAAGGTGTGCCTAATAAGGCTACACAAGAGGCTAGAGAGGCTGTCAAGGCTATCTTGGACAGTAACCTGCCCTTTATTCAATCGTGGATTCAAAGTACCGCAGATGGCATATTTGATGACCAGTCTGGTAAATGGATTGTGCCGCCAAACCCAGCCAAAGCGTGTGACATCGTACAAAACATGGTTGAATATGCTGTGCCTAAACTTGCTAGAACTGAAGTAGTAGGCGATGAACAAAAACCAGTACGCATGGTGGTGTCTTGGAAGAAATAGTCCAAGAGGTAGAATTAGACTACCAACCTCGTGATGTATTTCTAGATTTCCACGAAAGAAGCCAACGCTGGGCGGTTATTGTTGCTCACCGTAGATGCGGCAAAACTGTTAGCTGCATTAACGAATTAATCTATAAAGCCCTAATTGAGGGCAAAGAAGATGGTCGCTACGCTTATGTTGCACCATATTACAGCCAAGCTAAGAATATCGCCTGGGACTATTTGTTACGCTTTAGTAAGCCTGTAATGGCTAAAGCTAATCAATCAGAACTATGGGTGGAACTAATAAATGGCGCAAGGATTAGGTTGTTTGGTGCTGATAATGCTGACTCTCTACGAGGTTTATACCTTGATGGGATTGTCCTAGATGAGTACGCAGATATGCGCCCTCGTATTTGGGGCGAGATTATTCGGCCTTTGTTGGCAGATAGACTCGGGTGGGCAGTTTTCATTGGAACACCTAAAGGCCATAACGCCTTCTGGGACATCTATAACAACGCCATCAAAGATGATAACTGGTATGCCAAAACCCTAAGAGCAAGTCAAACAGGGTTGATTAGCCCTGAAGAATTGGCTGATGCCGCCAAGATAATGACGCAAGACCAATACTTGCAAGAGTTTGAGTGTGACTTTGAGTCTGCAATCCTTGGTGCTTACTATGGTAAAGAAATGCGTCAACTCACCGATGCCAACAGAATTACCAATATTGAGTATGACCCTATGTTTCCTGTGCATACAGCATGGGACTTGGGTTATTCAGATGACACCGCTATTTGGTGGTTTCAAGTCGTGCATGGCGAGATTCGTATGCTTGATTACCATTCATCTAATGGTCAGCCAGTAGCGTTTTATGCCGGCATTATTGCTAACCGAGAGCGTGAGCGTGGCTACAACTATGGCACTCATTATTTGCCCCATGATGCTCGTGCAAAAACATTAGCGTCAAATAAGTCCATAATTGAGCAACTTTCTGACAAAATTCCGCTAAAATATCTAAAAATTGTGCCAAGTTTGTCACTTCAAGATGGAATACAAGCAACTCGACTAGCATTAACGAGGGCTTGGTTTGACCACAAGTGCGAAGATGGCATTGAATGTTTAAGGCAATACCAGCGTGAATACGATGAGGACAAGAAAGTCTTTAGGGATAAACCTAGACATGATTGGACTTCTCATGGTGCTGACGCATTTAGGATGTTGGCTATTGCCTGGAAAGAAGAAGCAAGGTTGCCCCATAAGGATGACTCCATTAAAGGGCTGTTTGTAGGACAAACTGATGTTAGCTTGAATGATTTGTGGAAGCAACCACAGTCAACTTCAAGAGGGAGAATTTGATGGCGAATGATAAGGCAACTGTAAATCACAGTTATGAAGACTGGTACAAAACGATTATGGGCTATGAACGCTCATTTAAGCGTTGGGAAGCTAGGGCAGACCGCATTGTAAAGAAATATAAAGATGATAGCCGCTACGACAGAAACCCTAATGCACGCTTCAACATCCTCTGGAGCAATGTACAGACTATTCAGCCAGCTATCTTTGCAAGATTGCCTAGACCTGATGTTAGCCGTAGGTTTAGGGACAATGACCCAATAGGGCGTGTAGCCTCAATGATGCTTGAGCGTGCGCTTGAGTTTGAATTAGAGCATTATGGTGACTACAAGTCTGCAATGAATAACGCAGTATTAGACCGCTTATTGGGTGGTCGTGGCGTTAGCTGGGTTCGCTATGAGCCGCATATTGTTGGCGAAGCTGCTGGTGAAGCTGAAGGCGCACCTGATGATGGCTATCAAGTTACCGAAGATTCCGATGAAGCTGAAACAGAAGGCGGCATCGAGAATGAAAACGAAGAACGCATTGAATATGAGTGCGCACCTGTAGATTATGTGCATTGGAAAGACTTTGGACATACGATTGCTCGTACATGGGAAGAAGTAACTGCTGTTTGGCGCAAGGTTTACATGAGCCGCCCAGCATTGGTTGAGCGTTTTGGCGAAGAATTAGGTTACAAGATACCTCTTGATACTAAACCTGACGATTTAAAGCAATCTTATAAGTCTGACGATGGTGTTTACGAGGCGGTCATTTATGAAATCTGGGATAAAGAAACAGGCAAAGTACTCTGGTTATCTAAGTCCCTCGGAAAGATATTGGATGAGCGTGATGACCCTCTTGGTTTGGAAAACTTTTGGCCTTGTCCTAAACCCTTATACAGTACCCTCACAACTGATAGCCTTGAGCCAATTCCTGACTTTGTCATTTACCAAGACCAAGCTAGAGAATTAGATGTTCTGTGCGACAGAATTGATGGTTTGATTAACGCATTGAAGGTGCGTGGTGTTTATGACGCTTCTGCAGTTGAGTTGCAACGCTTATTCTCTGAGGGCGAAAACAACACAATGATTCCAGTTTCTAACTGGATGGCATTTGCTGAAAAACAAGGCATGAAAGGCGCTATTGACCTAGTAGATTTAGCCCCATTTGCCAGCGCATTGATGTCTTGCTATCAAGCAATGGAGCAAGTTAAAGGTCAAATTTACGAATTAATGGGAATTGCTGACATTCAGCGTGGTCAGACTGACCCTAATGAAACCCTTGGCGCACAAATTATCAAGTCAAACAATGCGGCAGGTCGTTTAAAGACTATGCAACACGCAGTTGTAGACTTTGCTACTTCATTACTGAGCATTAAAGCCCAGATTATTTGCAATCACTTTACTGATGAAACATTGGTGCAAATTTCTGGTGCAATGCAGCTGTCACCACAAGACCAACAGCTAATTCCACAAGCTATTGCTTTATTACGCAACCAAGCAGCTAAGAATTTCCGCATTGAAGTCACTTCTGACTCAATGATTTATCAGGATGAGCAGCAAGAAAAAGCTGACCGAGTAGCGTTTTTGAGCGCTGTAGGCTCATTCTTGCAAACAGCTTTGCCAACTGCACAAGCTGCACCTGAATTAACCCCAATGTTGCTAGAAATGCTCAAATTTGGCGTAACTGCATTTAAAGCCGGCAAGCAATTAGAGGGTGTTATTGACGAAACTGCTGATGAATTGCGTATGGCTTACGAACAAAACAAAGGTCAGCCAAAACCACCTCCACCAGAAATTCAAAAAGTCCAAATGCAGGCTCAATTAGAGCAAGCTAAGATGCAAAACCAAATGCAACTTGAGCAAGCCAAAATGCAAGCGCAAATGGAGTTGGAAAAGGCTAAACAAGAGTATCAAGCCCAAGAAAATCAGCTTAAATTCCAGCTTGAAGAGCAGCGTAATGCCCAAGAGCGTGAAATGGAAATGCGTGTTGCACAGATGAAGATGATGACTGAGCGTAATACCCAGGTATTGCTGGCACACATTAACAATGGCGCTAAGATTGAAACTGCTCGTATTTCTGCTGGTGAGTCTGATGGCGAACAAGCATATATGACTGAAGAGTCATTGGCTCATGCTATGGAACATCCTATGCAACCGATTGCTAACGCTATTGGTCAAGGAAATGCCCAAATGGCACAAGCAATTAGCGCTTTGGTTGATACAATTAATGCTCAACATAACAGGCCAAAGACTGTAATTAGAGGTCAAGACGGCAAAATTATCGGAGTCCAATAATGGCTATTACGGTCAAGCATAGTAAGGTATCACTAATACCTGATGGGGATGACTCGTCTTTAATTCGCCCAAGTGATTGGAATGATGACCATGTGCTAGATGGCACAATTCCTGTAGCCAATGGTGGTACAGGCGCTTCTACACTTACAGGCTATGTAAAAGGTAATGGCACTAGCGCCATGACTGCTAGCACAACTATTCCTAATACCGATGTAACTGGTTTGGGAACAATGTCTACACAAAACGCTAACAATGTCACTATTACTGGTGGCTCAATTAGCGGGGCGACAGTATCAGGGTATATACCTACTACTGAAAAAGCCCAGCCATTAGGGGTTGCTACATTAGATGCTGGCGGCAAAGTGCCAGTTTCCCAAATTCCTCAGATGGGTGATTTAAACTATCAAGGTACTTGGAACGCTTCAACAAATACACCCACACTTACATCCTCAACTGGTACTAAGGGTTATTACTATGTTGTCAGCGTTGCAGGTACAACCAACCTTGATGGCATTACCGATTGGCAAGTAGGCGATTGGGCAGTATTTAATGGCTCTACATGGCAAAAGATTGACAACACAGACGCAGTTACAAGCGTTAATGGATACACCGGCACAGTTGTTTTAACTCAACCTGATATTGCTGGCACAGTCCCTACAAGTCGTACAATCAGCACAGGCACAGGATTAACTGGTGGTGGCGATTTATCTGCAAACCGTACTATTTCATTTAGCACAGCCGCAGTAGGCACATGGGCAGCAACCCCATCTTCAGCCAATTTAGCCGCAGCAATGACTGATGAAACAGGCTCAGGCTCATTGGTATTTGGCACAGCACCTACATTGTCAGCCCCAGTAATTGATGGCGCAAACCCTTACATTCAGTTTAATAACGGTTCTGCTGTAACTGTAGCTGCTGGAAAGCTATGGTATGACGGTTCAACTGGTAGCTGGAACGCTGGCATGGGTGGTGGCAACATTACCCAGCAAATTGGCGAAGAACTGTTTTACTATGGAAAAGCTAGCGCAGCAATTACCGATAGTCCATTACAAATTATTTACCAAACAGGCACAGTAGGCGCAAGTGGAGTAATTACTTTTGCCCCTACCGTTGCAGGCATTACTGATGGCAATTTAATTCTTGGTGTTGCTACTGAAAACCTTGCTTTAAATGCTTTTGGTCGCATTACTACTTTTGGCGTAGTGCATGGCATTACTACTAACGGCACAGCTTATGGCGAAACATGGGTTGATGGTGACATTATTTGGTACAACCCTGTAACTGGTAACCCAACCAAAACAAAGCCTTCTGCACCTGGAATTAAAGTACAAATAGGCACAATTATTAATGCTGCTGGTGGTGGCGCTGGCTCGATTGCAGTAGAAATTAATCATGGTAGCGTACTCGGTGGTACAGACTCAAATGTCCAATTAACTAGCGTAGCCAATGGCAATATTCTTACTTATGATGGCGGCAATGGTTATTGGAAAAACACTGATTTAGCCGCAGGCACAGGCATTTCTGTTAGTAAATCAGCCAATGGCGTATTAACTGTTACAAATACATCCCCATCTAGCGGTGGTACAGTAACTTCTATTACTGCTGGCACAGGTTTGTCTGGTGGCACAATCACTACAAGCGGAACAATAGCCCTTGCTAATACCACCGTTAGCGCTGGCTCTTACACCAACTCTTCTATTACCGTAGATGCACAAGGTCGTTTGACTTCCGCTTCTTCTGGCACAGCGCCAGTTACTTCTGTTGGCGTTACAGCACCTTTAACAACTACTGGTGGTACTACGCCTACATTGGCTATGCCTGCCGCCACAGGAAGCGTAAATGGCTACCTTACAAGCGCAGATTGGACTACATTTAACAGCAAACAACCAGCAGGCACTTATGTCAATTCTGTAAGTGGAACAACTGGTCGCATAACTAGCACAGGTGGTACAACTCCTGTAATTGACTTGGCTTCAGGTGTGGCAACTGCTGGCACAACTGGTTCTAGCACGCTTATTCCTGTAGTCACAATAGACACTTATGGTCGTGTAACTAGCATTACTACTGCGTCAAACCCACAGGGAACGGTTACAAGCGTTGCTGCGCTAACTTTAGGCACAACTGGTACTGACTTATCATCTACTGTTGCAAATGGCACTACAACCCCTGTAATTACTTTAAATGTGCCTACTGCTTCTGCAAGCAATCGTGGTGCGCTAAGTTCAACCGATTGGTCAACATTTAACAGTAAAGCACCAGGTGTTACATTTACTACAAACTATGTACCTTATGGTCAAGGCACAACAACACTAAACCAGTCTGCAAACTATACCTTTGATGGCACAACGCAAACTGCGCCAATTCAGAGAGCAAGCAACGGAATTATTGTTAATAGTAAAACTGTTTCAGCAAGTTATTCAATTGCTTCAGGTGACTCGGCTATGTCTGTAGGCCCTGTAACTGTAGCTTCTGGACAAACAGTAACTGTTGCTAGTGGCAGTCGTTGGGTAGTCCTATAGTGTTTCAAACTGCTTTCCAGCCGAGTGCGTTTCAAAATGACGCATTTCAAATTGTCATTACCCCTGTTAATCCAAAGCAGGGTGGTGACGATGCGTCTTGGACACCAGAAGAAAGAAAGCGTTACAAAGCATTACAGAAAAAGCTAAGACAAGCTGAAGCAAAACGCATTGAAGCATTGAAGTTAGACGCTGAAAAGCGTAAGCAAATTATTACGGATTTGGTTGACCCCAAACCTGTGGTACAAAAGCAACAAAATAAAGTACAATCCAATCAAGAAGTTAGCGCTGATATACCGTCACAGCTAGCAGCAATTGACAGATACATCGCTAATCTTGTTAAACAACAGCAAGACCTGCAAACCGCAGTAGCAATGAGAGCCGCAAAACTCCGCCTAGAGCAGGAGATTGCAATCTTAGAAGCAAAACGGCAAGCAGAATTAGACGATGAAGAGGCCCTATTAGCACTTATTCTGTAAACCCCCACGCAAAATACAAAGAAGCCTACGAGCATTTACACCAAGGTCGTTATGACGCTGGTTTTAGATTGTTTGAATATCGTTGGCATCCTGACATTCTTGCTAATCAAGTAACACCATACACACAAAAGCCAAAAAACCCTGCGGTATGGCGTGGTGAGTCACTATTAAACAAGTCCATAGTTATTCAAATGGAACAAGGATTTGGCGACATACTTATGTTTGCTCGTTTCTTGCCATTTTTAAAGGTTATGGGCGCACAAAAGGTTGTATTACTGACACATGGCTCATTACTTCAGCTTTTAGGTCAGTTTGAGTGCGTTGATGTGCTGACAAACCAGCCTGAATGTCCTGATGTAGTCGAATGTGACTACTGGATTGGCAATATGAGCCTTCCGTACTACATATCGTGCGCTAATAAATACGCTAAATCGCTATTTCCTGTAACTACAAAAAAGATTGTAGCGTCAGAAGGCTATATGGACGCTAAACCTTCCAATATTGAGCCAAAAATAGGGGTAAATTGGGGTGCAAGCCGCAACATTCTATTTCACATTAAGTCTATTCCTGACCATTTGATGTATGAATTGGTAGGTGATAACGCTTATAGCTTATCTCCAGAGCATGATGGCTTTTTTCACCCATTGCCTGACGATGGTTGGAAAACAGACTGGGCAGTCACAGCACGCCACATGAAATCTATGAAGGGTATTGTGACAGTTGACACCGGCACAGCCCATCTTGCAGGCGCATTGGGTGTAAAAACCATTGTGCTGCTACCCAAAGAAGAATATATCTGCTGGCGTTGGAAAAATGGCAGGTGGTATGACTCTGTCATCGCCTTGCGCCAAGAAGAATATGACCAAGTACCTGACTTAATAAGGAGGATGTAATGCAAATTTGCCCACAATGCGGTTATAGCGAAAGCAACCATGTTGCAAAAAAACAACAGTCTGATAAAGAGTTTTACCTTGAGTTTTGGGGTTTTACTTTAGGCACTCCAGAAGCTGAAGAAGCCTGGAAACAAAAAGAAGAAATGACACGCAGAGAAGCGCCAATGGTTATGTCTGACATTGAAGGTTATGTAAGCCAAGTGGATGGCACATGGATTAAAAGCCGCAGCCACCATAGAGCGCACCTAAAAGAACACCGAATGATTGAACTCGGAAACGATGTACCAATGAAGCACGCAGAAGCAAAACTAAGCAAACAGTCTATGGAAGCAAGAAAGCGTCAAATTGCCGAATTAGCGTATGCAAAACTTTAAACACCTGATAACTTAGGAGAAACCATGTCAGAAGAGCAATTAGACCGCAGAGAACTATTAATGCAAGCTATGGAAGCTGCAGAAGAAGGTACTTTAGAAGCCCCAGAGGAGAAAGAAATTGTCGAACCTGAAACAGACACTATTTCTGAAGAGGCTCATGCCGAGAAGTCAGACAAAGAGGAAGTTAGCGAGGCAGATAGCGAAGAACCTGCCGAAATTTCTGCGGAATCTGAATCTGAGGTCACGCATGAAGAGGCGCAGGATGCAGCAGAAGAAGTAAAACCTGTACAACGCCCTTCTACATGGAAAAAAGAATATGTAGCCATTTGGGACAAAATGGAAAAAGGCGAGCAAATTAGCAAAGAAGATTTTGTTAAGTTTGCAGAATATGCCAACCAGCGTGAGTCTGAATATAAAAAAGGTGTAAGCACTTATAAGGCTGAAGCTGACCGTGCTAGAGAACTAGAAAACGCTATTGCCCCATTTGCCCAAGAGTTTGAGCAACAAGGTATTACTCCTGCGGCATGGATTAATAATCTTGGTCGTGCGCACATGATTTTGAGCAAAGCGCCATACGAACAAAAAATACAAGTGTTTCAACGACTTGCGCAAGATTATGGTATACAATTAAATAACGAGGGTCAGTTTGCAGAACCACCGCAGGTTGACGCTTATACTCAGCAATTGATGAACCAATTAAACATGGTTAATCAAGAGGTTTCAACCATTAAGAGCCGATTCCAACAAGAAGAGAATCAGCGTTTAATGGGTGAGATTGAAAGAGTCAGAAGTGATGTGGAGAAATACCCTCACTTTGATGTGGTAAGGGAAGAAATGGCTCAACTACTTGAGCTAGGGAAAGCCCAAGACCTAGAAACGGCCTACAAGAAAGCCGTGCGTATGAATGACGAAGTTTGGTCGCTCGAGCAGGAAAGACTCCTGAAAGACGCTAAACAGGCTGCAATCAAAGCACAGCAAGTAGCGAAGGCTAAGGCGGCAGCAGTAAGTCCTAAATCCGTTACACCTAGCGGAAAAGTGTCTGAACCTGGCGATAAAAAGGATAGACGGTCATTATTGTCCGAGCAATTAGGCGAGGCAATGAGCCGTAGGGTTTAACTAGCCAATTTTGGCAATTTTTTACTAAGGATAATAATCATGGCATTTGCTAACTCAGCGATTACCGATATTATCGCTACCACTATTCAAAGTCGTAGCGGTGAATTGGCAGACAACTTAACACAAAACAACGCAATTCTTCAGCGCTTGAACCAGAAGGGCAATGTACGCCCATTCTCAGGCGGTAATGTGATTTTGGAAGAAATCATGTACAACGACCCAAATACTAATAACGCTAATTCTTATAGCGGTTACGAAGTATTGAACATTGCTCCAGACAGCCCAATTTCTGCTGCTCAATTTAAGATTGCTCAGTATGCTGACTCTGTAACAATGTCTGGCTTAGAAATGTTGCAAAACAGCAGCAAAGAAGCAATCATTGACTTGTTAGATGGTCGTATGCAAGTTTCTGAAGCACGCTTGTTGAACCGCATTTCTGGTGACTTGTACGGTGATGGCACAGGCAACGGTGGTAAGAACCTTGATGGTCTTGGCGCTGCTGTTTCTGCTACTCCTACTTCTGGCACATACGGTGGTATTAACCGTGCTAACTGGACATTCTGGCAGAACCAAGTAACTACTGGTGCTACTTCTACAAACATCTTAGCTAAGATGACAGAAGCTGCTATCAAGCAAATTCGTGGCACAGACAAAGCTGACCTTATCGTTGCTGGCAACACAATGTACCAATATTATGTTGGCGCATTGCAAGCTATTCAGCGTATCGCTTCTGAAGAGTCTGGCGCTGCTGGTTTCGCTTCCCTCAAGTTCTACGGTGGCGGTACATCTGCTGATGTAGTACTCGGTGGTGGTTATGGCTCACAAGAAACAGCTACATATATGTACCTGTTGAACACCAACTACATTTTCTTACGCCCACACAAAGAGCGTAACTTTGTACCTATTGGTGGCGAGCGTCAGGCTATTAACCAGGATGCGATTGTAAAATTGTATGGCTGGGCCGGCAATCTTACAACTTCAAACAGCTTCCTACAAGGCTTGTTGACAACCTAATAGATAGGGGGAAACCCCTATTTATTGATAGTTAACTCATTAATTTAAAGGAAATAAATCATGGCATTTACCGTACTCCCTATCGCTGGCGTAGATTTGGTCAGCACACAAACCGTAGTTTCACCAAACTTACCTTCTTTTGGCCCTTTGGGTGCTGAAACATTTGGTTCTGATGGTCGCCGCTATGTGTTTGCACAAGCTGGTGAGGCTATTGCAGCTTCAACAGCAACCTGCTCTATTAACACCACTACATTCGTAGCAACTGGTTCTGCTGGCACTTATGTTGGCCCAACCACAGCTATGGTTTCTGGTGACTATGGCTGGTTCAGCAAGGCTTCAGTCTAAAAAATTGAAGAAATAGTAGTAAGCTAGGGATTCCCTCACAAGGGGAGTCCCTTTTTCGTTTTTTTAACCGTAGTACCTTAACCACTTAAGGAGAATTACAAATGGCAATGCTTCCATCAGATGAAGGAAATGCAGACTCAAGATTAGCAGTCACATTCTATAAACGGTCAGTAAAGCAAGAAGATGAATCTGTTGCGGCTGGCAGACCGATTTTTAAAGAATTTGATTTCGTACGGATTTGCGTACCAGGCGACAATTTGACAGAAATTGACACTTACGCAAACGAATCCCACAAAGCACGCTTTCCACGCCAATGGGCGCACTACCAAAATCAGGTAGGAAATGAAGAAAAAATCATCGGTACACCTGTAGAACAATGGACTTTAATTAGCCGCAGCCAAGCAGAAGAGTTAAAAGGCATTAAATTCCGCACAGTTGAAGATATTGCTAATTGCTCTGACCAGCAACTACAGCGTATTGGCATGATTGCAGGTATGTCACCTCATTCTTTCCGTGAAAAAGCCAAGGCTTTCTTGAATTTAGCTAATGATTCTGCAGAAGTTGCACAAAGAGAAGCAGAATTGCAAGCATTAAAGGAAGAAAATGCTAAAATAAAGGCAGAAACAGATGCGAAGCTGGCTCAAATGCAAGAGCAAATGTCAGCGCTACTTGCGGCTGTTGCGGAAAAAACCCCTAAAAAACGCAAAACCAAAGTAGAAGCAGAGGTCTAATATGTCCCAAACGATGTTGCAACTTGTACAGCAAACAGCAGCCGAGTTAAATTTGGCTGTCCCTACCTATGTTGCTGGCAATACCTCACAAGATGTCCAGCAAATTCTTGCACTTATGAATGGCTTTGGCTATGACATGGTTAAAGAATACGAATGGCAGGCTTTGCAAGTGCAATATCGTTTCTACACACAGGCTATTAACTGCAATGGTACGACTGTAAATGGTTCAACCCTACTCAATGTTGAAGCTGGGGTTGACCTTGCTAATGTTTCTCGCCAATGGCAAATTACCGGCAATAACATTAACCAAGACACCAATGTAGTAACTGTAGATGTAGGTTCAAATGTTATAACAATGAGTCAAATGGCTTCTGGTACAGGCACAGGCGCTATTGTGTTGGCGCAAACTGCTTATTCTTTACCGCCTGACTTTGAGTCTATTACTAACCGCACCCAATGGGATAAAACAAAACATTGGGAAGCATTAGGCCCTGAAGACCCACAACAATGGCAATGGCTAAAGTCTGGTTATATTTCCACAGGCCCTCGTATTCGCTGGCGTATTTTGGATAACCAATTTCAAGTATGGCCGCCAATGAATACCAATGAATATTTAGGCTGGGAATACAAGTCTAAAGGTTGGGCAAGAGCAGCCGATGGCACAGTAAAGAATAGCTTTACAGTTGACACAGACACAACTGTATATGATGACCGATTAATGGTTTTAGGCACAAAACTTAAGTATTTCCAAGTGAAAAACTTTGACACAACTGCCTTGCAACAAGACTATTTCCGCTATTTAAATGTAATTAAAGCCAACGATAAAGGCGCTCCTAACCTGTCATTTGCTCCATACCCAAGCAAAGTGCTTATTGGTTATGCAAATATCCCTGATACTGGTTATGGAAGCTAATTATGGCAACACCACAACAAAGAAGAGCAATGACCACCAGCCTTCCTTCTCCTATTGGGGGTTGGAACGCTAGGGATTCTTTAGCTAATATGCAACCGACTGACGCTGTGCAGTTGGTTAACTTTTTTGCTACCCCAACTGATGTAACTCTCAGAAAAGGTTACACAAAATCTTCTACAGGTATTACTGGTCGAGTCAATTCTTTAATGAATTACACCGATAATTCAATACCAGCAGGCTACAGACTATTTGCCGCAGCAGGCGACACTATTTATGATGCTAAACCTGCTACTGCAGTACCTTATTTTTATGGTATTTCTAGCGACAAATTTCAATTTGTAAACATTACCAATGCCGCAGGGCATTTTTTGGTAGCTTGTAATGGAGTTGACCCTGTTTTAATATTTAATGGTAGCTATTGGTATAGCCTAGCAACAACAGAAACAGCGCAAACCATTTCTTCAATTACGCATTTAGGTACTACAGCACTTTTAACAACTGCTGCGCCTCATGGTTTAGTAACTGGCAATAGAGTAGTTATTTCAGGCGCTAGCCCTGCTGCATACAATGGTGATTACAGAATTACAGTTATAAACACCACCCAATTTGAATACACCATGGCTTCATCGCCAGCTTCAAATGCAACTACTGTAGGTACATATACTGTTTCAGGCATTACTGGTGTTGACTCAAGCACATTCATTAATGTGAACTTGTTTAAAAATCGCCTCTATTTCACACAAAAAGACACATTAGCTTGCTGGTATTTACCAGTAGACTCCATTTCAGGCGCTGCTTCACCACTTTATTTTGGTGGAATTGCTCGTAATGGCGGCTATTTGCAAGCAATGGGTACATGGACTATTGACGCTGGTCAAGGTGTTGACGATTACGCAGTTTTCGTCACCTCAATGGGCGAAGTTATTGTCTATAACGGTACAGACCCTGACATTGCTGACGCTTGGGCTTTAAAAGGTGTTTGGCAATTAGGTCAAACCTTTAGTCGTAGATGCTTTTTCAAATGGGCTGGCGATTTATTGCTATTAACCCAAGACGGTTTAGTGCCTTTGGCTTCTGCTTTGCAATCTAGCCGCTTAGACCCACGAATTAACCTTACAGACAAGATTTACTACGCTGTAAGCCAAGCCGCAACCCAGTTTTATGCTTTAGATGGCTGGCAAATACAGTATTTTGCTAGTGAAAATATGCTTATTTTGTCTATTCCTACAAGCGTGGGAATGGAACAATATGTAATGAATACCATTACAAAGTCTTGGTCAAGATTTACTGGAATACAGGCTTATTGCTGGGAAGTTTCTGGTGATAATGATATGCACTTTGGTGGCGATGGTTTTGTAGGCAAGTTTTATGACACCAATTCTGATGCTGGAACAAACATTTACGCTACTGCGCAACAAGCATATAGCTATTTTAACAGCCCAGGACAGTTAAAACGTTTTACCTTAGTGCGCCCTATTCTACAGACAGATAATGGCATACCGACTGTTTTATGCGGTATTAGCGTAGATTTTGACACTACCCCATTAATTAACCAAATTAGCTTTAACCCCCTAATCAACAATATTGGTCGCTGGGATGTAGCGACTTGGGATGGCGCTAACTGGGGTGGTGGTCTTGTGACTACAAAGATTTGGCAAGGTGTAAACGGAATAGGTTTTGCCGGCTCTGTAAACATGAATGTGGCTTCTCAAGGCATTGAATTGCATTGGGCTTCTACAGACTATGTCATGGAAGCTGGTGGCGTACTGTAATGCGTAGGGTTACGACTGAAAACCAAGAATTATTGAGAGATTGGCTGTGCAGAGTAGGAGATTTTGAGTACCCAGACAACACTATGTGTATTGGGCAAGAGAAAGATGGGCAATTAATAGCGGTAGTTGGCTATAACAATTTTGACCCAAATGCTTGCCAAATTCATGTAGCTAGTACGGATGTTCAATGGTTAACAAGAGATTTATTGTTTGCAATATTTGATTACCCCTTCAACAAGTTAAAACTTAAGGTTATACTAGCACCTATAGGACAGAATAATTCTAAGTCCTTGAATTTGTGCCGAAAACTTGGCTTTAGACTTGTAGCCGATATACCGTATTGCCATAAGGATGGCAATTTGATATTGATGGCGATGGAGTATGACCGTTGCAAATGGTTATAACAAGGAGAAAGACATGGGCGGTGTTGTTAGTGCAGTAGGAAATGTAGTAGGAAGCATATTTGGTGGCGGCTCAAGTCAGCCATCTGCTCCTGCTGCTCCTGACTATAGGGGTGCAGCGCAAGAAACTGCACAAGGCAACTTAGAAGCTGCTCGTGCAGCCGCAGCCGCCAATCGTGTAAATCAATACACTCCTTACGGAAGCCTTGAATATACTCAATCAGGCACAGACCAGTATGGAAACCCAACTTGGTCAGCAAGAACTAATTTGTCGCCAACTGGTCAAGCATTGCTTGATATGCAAAACCAAACAAGTTTAGGTTTAGGTAGCGCAATTAATGCACAGTTAGGTCAAGTACAAAATGTAATGAGTCAAGGTTTTAACCCTAACATTCCACAAACACAAACATCATTAGGTGCAGACTATCGTACAAACCCTGATTATGCTGGTGGTATGCAAGGTTGGGACAAAGCTACTGGCTTGCTAATGCAACGCTTACAGCCTCAAATTGAGCGCCAAAATGCTGCATTAGATGCAAAACTAGCCAACCAAGGTATTGTGCCTGGCACAAAGGCTTATGAAACAGCTAAACAACTGCAAGCACAACAAACCAATGACTTGTTAAATCAAGCACAGTTGTCTGGTCAGCAAGTTGGTCAAAACCTATTTCAGCAAGGATTGCAAGGCTCTCAGTTTGCTAACCAAGCTGCGCTTAATCAAGGTAACTTTGCTAATACTGCGCAACAACAAGCATTTAACCAAGCGCTTACACGCTATAACTTGCCCCTTAATACATTAGGTGCATTGCGTACTGGTGCGCAAGTTCAAAATCCTTCTTTCGTTAATGTGCCGCAACAAGCTACAACAGCAGGCCCAGATATGTTAGGCGCTACTTCTGCTACAGGTAATTACAATCTTGGCACATATAATGCACAACAAGCAGCACAGTCTAATTTGACTGGTGGATTAATGAACCTTGGCGGTATGTTGGGCGCAGCAACAATTATGTCTGACATTCGCACTAAAGAGCATATTAAACAAGTTGGTTTCTTGCCTAATGGTTTATCTGTTTACGAATATGAATACAAACCAGAATGGAAAAATGAAGCTGGTCACGGCAAGTTTGTTGGTGTTATGGCGCAAGAAGTTGAAGCGTTTATGCCAGAAGCTGTCATTACAAGACCTGATGGCTACAAGATGGTTAATTATGGGGTTTTAAATGGATAATTCATACTATGTAACCATGCCTAGTGGCTTTGATGAGCAACAAGGTATTAACCCTGTATTCCAAAATATTGGCGCACAACAACAGTTTTTTAACCAGCAACTTGGTCAGGGCAATCAAATGTCCCAGTCAAGAAGCGCAGGCCCTAGTTTGGCAGGTTTAAACCCATTAGCAATGGCAGCTATGTTGCGTGGTAAATCTGGTGGCGTTGAATTGCCAACTACTTCTGCCGCACCAATGACAGGTGTTGCAGGTATGGGTGGTTCTATGGGTACTGGTTTAACACAAGACGCATTTAACTCAGGAATTGGTTTTAACCCATACGCCCAATATGGCGGTTATGGTTTGAAATAAGGAATAATTATGGCAACTTTAGACGAATTAAACCTTGCACAAGCTGGCACTTTGCCGCCTGAGTTATATCAGCAACAGCAAGCGTTAAACCGCCAGCAACAAATGGCTTCTTTGTTAATGCAACAAGGTATGCAACCTGCACAAGGTCAAATGATTAGCGGTCGCTATGTAGCACCTTCTTGGACTCAGCAACTTGCCCCATTAGCAGGTATGTTGACTGGTGCTTATCTTGCAAAACAAGGTGATACAAAGGCTTCTCAATTAGCAGAGCAACTTCGTGCTGGTCGTGAAGCTGAAAAACAAGCAGCTATTCAAGCAATTCAAAAAGGCGATGTAACTGGGGCTTTAGCTTTGCCAAATATTTATGGCGGTGCTACACCATTCCAAGGTGCTTTGGTTAAGGCTGCTATTCCAGAAACTCCTGCGGCTGTGCGTGAATTTGAATATGCACAGAAAAACCCTGAATTTGCTGGCTACCAAGTTGGTCTTAAGCGTGCTGGCGCACCTACAACTATGGTTTCAATGGGTAAATCTATTGCTGGCGAAATCGGCCCAATGATGAAAGAAGCCCAAGGCATTACTCAGGCTGCTGTTAAAACTGAAGATTCTGCAAACCGCATTTTGCAAGCTATTGATAGTAATAAGTTATTTACTGGTACTGGCGCTAATGTGCGTTTAGGCGCTGCTCAAGTTGCAAACACTCTTGGTTTTGGTGGAAACACATTAGAAGAGAAGATTGGTAATACTCGTCAAGCTATGCAAGGTCTTGCACAATTAACATTGCAAGGTCGTCAGCAAATGCGTGGTCAAGGCGCTATTACTGAAAACGAAAGCAAATTGGCTGAAAGAGCAGTTTCAGGAGATATTAGCTTTACTCCAGGTGAAATTAAGCAATTGGCTGATGCCGCAAAACGAGCCTCAGACTACACTTATAAAAACTATGAGTCCAAGCTACAAAGCATGGCTAAAAACCCTGATACTGCTGGTTTAGTGCCTTACTATGAAGTGCCAAGAATGACTAATGATGGTGGCTGGAGAATTAAATAATGGCTGAAAAAGAATATACAGTCGTTGCTCCTGATGGTAAAGAAATAACGCTTATTGGCCCTGTTGGCGCAACACAAGAACAGGTCATTGAGCAAGCAAAAAAACTTTACACAGCAGGGCAAACTCCTGCGCCTGCGCAACAAACCAGAAAAGTGCCTGAAATTCCACAATGGCAGTCCGCTATTGTAGGTGCTGGCAAAGGTATTGTTGACCCTGCGCTTGCAGTTGCTCAATATTCTGGCGGCAAACCTGCTGAAGTTGCACAAGCTATTCAGCAGCGCATGAAACCATTTCAAGAAGCTAACCCAATGACATTTGGTGCTGGTCAAATTGGCGGTGGAATGTTAACTGGTGGCGCTTTAATGAAAGGCGCTGGCATGATTCCTAGTTTTGCTAGGGCAAACCCTTACATTCAAGGCGCTGCGGTTGGCGGTACTAGTGGTGCATTAACTCCTACAGAAACTGGTGTTTCTGGTATGGAAGCAATGCAAGAAATTCCACAAAAAGTAGGCATAGGCGCATTAGGTGGCGCAGGCGGCACAGCAATTGGTCGTGGCGTAGCTAATGTAGTAGCGCCAAAACTTGATGAAGCTGCACAAAAACTCATTAATGAAGGTGTTAATTTGACACCTGGTCAAATGCTTGGTGGCGCATTACGCAAAATAGAAGACAAATTGACCAGCGCACCTTTGCTTGGCGATTTAATTGACTATTCACGCACCAAAGGCATTGAAGAATTCAATAAAGCTGTTTATAAGCGTGCTTTAGAGCCTATTGGTGGCAAAGTACCAAGTGAAACAGGTCGTGCCGGTGTAGAGGCTGTTAAGACTCAAATTAGCGATGCTTACAACACATTGCTACCTAAGATGACTTTTATCCCTGACCAGCCATTGTTTGACAGTATTTCTCGTTTAGACAAGGTTGTTATTGGTTTGCCAAAGCCTGAAACAAAGGTTATTAGTGAAAATGTTAAAAACATTATTCAAAAACACACCCCTCCAAATGGCTTAATTAGTGGTGAGTCTTACAAAGCTATTGAGTCTGATTTAGGTGAATTAGCGTCAAATTATGCTGGTGCAAAAGGCACAGACGCTATGGTTGGTAAGGCTTACAAACAAGCATTGGCTGATGTAAGAGCAACTTTAGCAAGAAGCAACCCACAATATGCTGAAGAATTAGGCAGTATTAACAAAGCATTTGCTAATTTTTCTCGTATTCGCAAAGCTGGCTCAATGGCTAATACCCAAGAAATGATTACACCTAGCCAATTGGCTAATGCTGTAAGGGCTGCTGATGAATCTGCTGGTAAAGGCGCAACCGCAACAGGTAAAGCCCTAATGCAAGACTTAACAGACGCTGGCGTGCAAGTATTGCCTAGCAAAATACCTGATTCAGGTACTGCTGGCAGAAGCGCATTGGTAAATGCTTTGGCTGGTTTAGGTGGTGGCGCTGCTGGTACAGGAGCATACCAATCCTTTCCAACAGTTACTGCTATTGGCGCTGGTTTAGCTGGAACTGCCGCAGCACCTTACTTACCAGGTGTGCGTAATGTAGTCACAACAGCAGTAGGAAAGCGCCCAGAAAGCGCAAGAAAATTGGCAGAGGCAATTCGTGAATTAGCACCTTATTTGGCTGCTCCTGCGGCTCAAAAATCAGTTGGAGAATAAAAAATGAGTAGAAACGGAAGCGGTACATATACCCTGCCTGCTGGTAATCCAGTAGTTACAGGCACAACCATATCGTCTACATGGGCTAATAACACCCTACAAGACATTGCTACAGCTATTTCTGGCTCTATTGCTGCTGATGGTCAAACTCCTATTACTGGCGCTTTAATCGGTATTGATGGCACAGTACAGTTTGGCGGTACAGGTCAAATTACCCTACCAGCCGGCACAACCGCACAAAGAACTGGCACACCTTATGCTGGTATGATTCGTTACAACACTACTTATGGTCAGTTTGAAGGCTATCAAGACGGTCAATGGACACAAGTAGGCGGTGGCGCTACTGGCGGTGGTGGTGATACAGTATTTGTAGAAAATTCCACTAATGTAGGACATGATTACACTTTGACTTTAGGTAAAAACGCCTCTTCTGTAGGCCCAATTACCATTGCTGGTGGAATTTCTGTCACAATTCCTAGCGGACAACGCTGGGTTATCTTGTAAAATAGACGAAATTAAAAGGAAACAATATGTCCTCAATGATTCTTAGTGGCGATACTAGCGGAGCGATTACCGTAACCGTTCCTGCT
>Ga0213921_1000089_pt1 | contig 34945 bp, 56 predicted proteins | sample McNCre2017MG_FD_165041 | JGI IMG/M metagenome (GOLD analysis project Ga0213921, IMG submission 165041) | Freshwater microbial communities from McNutts Creek, Athens, Georgia, United States - 20-17 MG | ecosystem: Environmental > Aquatic > Freshwater > Creek | place: USA: Georgia | collected...
ATGGCGGAAGATGGCGTAGAAGTAACCGAAGATTCAGACGAAGCCGAAACAATGGATGCAGAGGCCATTGAAAACAAAGACGAAATTGAATACGAGTGCGCACCAATTGACTATGTTCATTGGAAAGACTTTGGTCATACTGTAGGCCGCACATGGGAAGAAGTAACAGCTGTATGGCGTAAAGTTTATATGTCACGCCCTGCACTTATTGAACGGTTTGGCGAAGAATTAGGCTACAAAATCCCTTTAGACACAAAACCGGATGACCTCAAACAATCTTATAAGTCTGATGATGGTGTTTACGAGGCTTGTATTTATGAAGTTTGGGACAAAGAAAGCGGCAAAGTATTTTGGATTAGCAAATCATTAGGCAAAATCCTTGATGAACGCGATGACCCATTGGAATTAGAAGGATTTTTCCCTTGTCCAAAGCCTTTGTATGCCACATTAACCACAGACAGCTTAGAACCAATCCCTGATTTTGTAATCTATCAAGACCAAGCAAGAGAACTTGATGTTCTTTGCGACAGAATTGACGGCCTGATTAACGCTTTGAAGGTGCGTGGCGTTTACGATGCTTCCGCTACCGAGTTGCAGCGCTTATTCTCTGAAGGCGAAAACAACACAATGATTCCGGTGCATAACTGGATGGCTTTTGCCGAGAAGCAAGGCATGAAGGGCGCGATTGATTTGGTGGATTTAGCGCCATTTGCAAGCGCATTGATGACTTGCTATTCAGCTATGGACCAAGTTAAGGGTCAAATCTACGAATTGATGGGTATTGCTGATATTCAGCGTGGACAAACTGACCCTAATGAAACATTGGGCGCGCAGATTATTAAATCTAATAACGCTGCAGGTCGTCTAAAGACTATGCAACACGCTGTTGTAGACTTTGCTACTAGATTGTTGTCATTTAAAGCGCAAGTTATCTGCAATTTCTTTACTGATGACACATTGCTACAGATTTCTGGCGCTATGCAGATGTCACCGGAAGACCAGCAATTGATTCCACAGGCTATTGCCCTGTTGCGTAACGAAGCAACTAAGAATTTCCGCATTGAAGTCACTTCTGACTCCATGATTTACCAAGATGAACAGCAAGAAAAAGCCGATAGAACCGCGTTCTTGTCTGCTGTTGGTGGATTCTTACAGCAAGCTGTGCCAATGGTTCAGCAAGTGCCAGAATTAGCCCCTATGGCTGCTGAAATGCTGAAGTTTGCCGTGACATCATTTAAAGCCGGCAAGCAATTGGAAGGCATTATTGACGAAACAGCCGATAAACTGCGTAATCAAGTTAAAGCCCAAGAAGGTCAGCCAAAACCACCTCCTGTTGAGATTCAAAAAGTCCAAATGCAACAGCAAGCAGAGATGCAAAAGATGCAGTTTGAGTCACAACTTGAACAGCAGAAGATGCAGATGCAGATGCAGATTGAAAAGGCTAAACAAGAGTATCAAGCCCAAGAAAATCAGCTTAAATTCCAATTGGAAGAACAACGCAACCAAATGGATAGGGAGATGGAATTAAAAGTCGCCCAAATGAAGATGATGACTGAACGCAATACTCAAGTTCTGTTAGCCCACATCAATAACGGCGCAAAGATTGAAGTTGCACGCATTGGCGCTGACGAATCAAGTGGCGAACAGGCTTACATGAGTGAAGAAGAATATGTGAAGTCCCAAGAACACCCATTGCAGCCTATTGCTAATGCTATTGGTCAAGGAAACGCCCAAATGGCACAGGCAATTAGCGCTTTGGTAGATACAATTAACGAACAGCACAACAGACCTAAAACTGTAGTGCGTGACGAAAACGGCAAGATTATCGGAGTTCACTAATGGCTATTACAGTCAAGCATACCAAGGTATCAACCATACCTGATGGGGATGACTCATCCTTAATTAGACCTTCCGACTGGAATGACAATCACCAATTGACTGGTGTTGGCACAATGGCTGAACAAAACGCCAATAGTATTGCTATTACTGGCGGCACAATGTCTGGCGTTACGATAACTGGTTATATTCCGACAACCGAAAAAGGCGTTGCCAATGGTGTAGCAACTCTTGATTCTGGTGGCACAGTCCCTTTATCGCAACTTCCTCCGCTAGGTGATTTAAACTACCAAGGTGCTTGGAACGCAAACACAAATACCCCAACACTTACATCTTCAGTTGGAACGAAGGGTTATTACTATGTTGTAAGCGTTGCAGGCACAACTAATTTGAACGGCATCACCGATTGGCAAGTAGGCGATTGGGCGGTGTTTAACGGTTCTGTATGGCAGAAAATAGACAATACAGATGCAGTAACTAGCGTAAACGGATATACCGGCGCAGTCGTATTGACCCAACCAGATATTGCTGGAACAGTCCCAACATCACGCACAATTAGCACAGGCACAGGTTTAACTGGTGGCGGTGATTTATCTGCTAATCGCACAATCTCATTTAGCACCGCAGCGGTAGGCACATGGGCAGCAACTCCATCTTCTGCCAACCTAGCTGCAGCAATGACAGACGAAACAGGTTCTGGAAGCCTAGTATTTGGCACAGGGCCAACATTGTCAGCCCCAGTAATTGATGGCGCAAATCCTTACATTCAGTTTAATAATGGTTCAGCCGTAACCGTTGCCGCTGGCAAACTTTGGTATGACGGAAGCACAGGAAGCTGGAACGCTGGCATGGGTGGTGGCAATATCACCCAGCAAATTGGTGAAGAACTTTTTTACTACGGCAAAGCATCATCCGCTATTACTGATAGCCCATTGCAACTTGTTTATCAAACAGGAACAGTAGGCGCAAGTGGTGTAATTACTTTTGCCCCTACTATTGCAGGCATTACAGACGGCAATTTGATTCTTGGTGTTGCAACAGAAAACATTGCTTTAAATGCTACTGGTCGAATTACTACTTTTGGTGTAGTTCACGGAATTACAACGAATGGCACAGCATACGGCGAAACATGGGCTGATGGCGACATCATTTGGTATAACCCTGTAACCGGAAACCCAACCAAAAATAAACCTTCCGCACCTGGCATTAAGGTTCAAATCGGAACAATTATTAATGCTGGTTCTGGCGGTTCAGGTTCTATTGCTGTAGAAATTAATCATGGTTCTGTATTGGGTGGCACAGACTCAAATGTGCAATTAACCAGCGCATCTAATGGCAATATTCTTACTTATGATGGCACAAACAGCTATTGGCGCAATACCGATTTAACCGCAGGCACAGGCATTTCTGTAAGCAAATCTGCTACCGGTGTATTGACTGTAACCAATACAAGTCCATCATCCGGTGGCACAGTAACCTCAATTACTGCCGGAACAGGCCTTACAGGTGGCACAATTACATCGTCAGGCACGATTGCAATTGATTCCACAGTAGCCACATTGACCGGTATTCAAACCCTGACAAATAAAACCATATCAGGCGCAAGCAATACCCTGTCTAATATTGGCAATTCAAGCCTTACAAACTCCAGCATTACCATCAACGGTTCTGCAATTAGTTTGGGCGGTTCTGTCAGCGTAGGCACAGTTACAAGCGTTAGTGGAACAGCACCGGTTAGCGTAGCAACAGGCACAAGCACTCCAGTTATTAGCATGGCTGCCGCGAATGGCACAACCAACGGTTATTTGACTTCAACCGATTGGACTACATTTAACAGCAAACAACCAGCAGGCACTTATGTAACCTCTGTAAGTGGCACTACAGGCCGTATTACATCAAGCGGTGGCACAACCCCAGCCATTGACCTTGCAAGTGGTGTAGCAACGCCTGGAACTACTGGTTCGTCTAGTTTGATTCCTGTAGTCACAATTGACACCTATGGGCGCGTTACCAGTATTACAACCGCATCAAATCCACAAGGAACAGTTACCAGCGTAGGCGGCACAGGAACAGTATCAGGGATTACCCTATCTGGCACAGTCACATCATCTGGCAACTTGACCCTTGGTGGAACGCTTGATTTGTCTAGTCCTCCGGCAATTGGTGGAACTGCTGCCAATACGATTACCGGCACGACCATCACAGCAACCAAATTTGTAGGCGTTTCAGGCGGCACATTCTAATGTTCCAGACCGCTTTTCAAGTCAATGCGTTTCAAAATAACGCATTTCAAATAGTCATAGTCCCACCAACCCCTAGCGGATTGGATGGGCATGACGGCTTTACTAGGGAAGAAATCCGTAGGGCCAAAGCACTTGATAAGAAAATGCGCCAATTGCAGGCCAAGCGTGATGCTGAATTCAAGGCAGACGCTGAAAGACGCAAGCAATTATTCCGCGACCAAATTGACCCACAGCCTGTTGCAGAAAAGCAACAAAAGAAAAGAAATAAGTTACAATCAAAACAAGAAGTTACTGTTGATACACCGTCACAGTTAGCTGCAATTGATGCTTACATCGCTAACCTTGAACGGCAAAAACAGGATTTATACCAAGCCGTTGTTTTAAGGCAAGCCAAATTACGCTTAGAAGAAGAACTGCGTGTTTTGGAAGCTAAAAGACAGCAAGAACTAGACGATGAGGAAAGCATATTAGCCCTAATACTTTAAACCCACACCAGCAATATAAATTGGCTTATCAGCACCTGCACGAAGGTCGCTACCAAGCTGGATTTAGATTATTTGAATGGCGTTGGCATCCAGAGATTATTGCCAATCAAGCGACTGGCTATCCAAGAGAACCTGAAGGCATTGCAACCTGGCAAGGTCAAAGTCTATTAGGTAAATCCATAGTTGTGCAAATGGAACAAGGATATGGCGACCAATTTATGTTCGCTAGATTCCTGCCGGCACTCAAAATGTTAGGCGCAAAAAAAGTTGTTGTTTTGGCGCAACAGTCTATGTGCAAAGTATTGGGTCAAATGGAATGTATTGATGCGCTAACTGACTTAATCAAAGCAGGCCCAGCGGTTGAATGTGACTACTGGATTGGTTCTATGTCACTACCTTATTACATAGATTGCGCCGCGCCCTATGTTAAAAACCTATTCCCAATTACATCTAAAAAAATAGTAGGGTCAGAAGGCTATTTCCACGCTATGCCTAGCAATATACCGGCAAAAATAGGCGTGCAATGGGAGTCATCTAAAAATATGCTTCGCCATGTGCGCACCATGAAAGCGTCAGAAATGGAGAAATTGGTCGGATATAACGCTTATTCACTAAATCCAGAGGATGACGCTAATTTTTATCCACTTCCTGACGATGGATGGAAGAAAAACTGGAACAAAACAGCATCGCATTTAAAGGCTTTAAAGGGATTGGTAACAGTAGACACAGGAATTGCCCATTTGGCAGGCGCTTTAGGCGTTAAAACCATTGTCTTGCTACCAAAAGAAGATTTTATTTGTTGGCGTTGGAAAAATGGGCGTTGGTATGACTCCGTGGTCGCATTGCGCATGGAAGATTATGACCAAATCCCTGAACTTTTAAGGAGAATGTAATGATTTGCCCTAAATGTGGATGGTCTGAAGGCAACCATGTGGAAACAAAGCAGTCTGACAAGGATTATTACCTTGAATTCTGGGGTTATAAGCTAGGTAGCCCAGAAGCCGAGGCAGCCTGGAAAGAAAAACAAGAAATGACCGCTAGAGAAGCGCCTATGGTCATGTCTGACATTGAAGGCTATGTGTCCCAAGTTGATGGCACATGGATTAAAAGCCGCAGCCACCACAGAAGCCACCTTAAAGAACACCGAATGATTGAACTTGGTAATGATGTTCCTACCAATCACAGAAAAATTGAACTTAGCCGCAAGTCCAATGAAGCACGCAAACGCCAAATCGCAGAGATGGCATACGAAAAACTTAGATAACCTGATAACTTAGGAGAAACCATGTCAGAAGAATCATTAGACCGCAGAGAACTATTAATGCAAGCTATGGAAGCTGCAGAGGAAGGCGAACTTGAACCACCTATCGAAAAAGATATTGAAGTCCCTGAAACGGACAATATTTCCGAGGAGTCCTCTAAAGCGGAAATTAGCGAGGAAGATAACGAAGAATCTGCCGAAGTCCTTGCGGCTATTGAATCTGCGGATAAGGATGAGGCGCAGGAGGCAGCCGAAGAAGTAAAGCCTGTTACGCGCCCTTCTACATGGAAAAAAGAATATGTCCAAATTTGGGACAAAATGGAAAAAGGCGAACAAATTAGCAAAGAGGACTTTATTAAGTTTGCCGAATATGCCAACCAGCGCGAATCAGAATACAAGAAAGGCGTAAGCACTTATAAGGCTGAAGCTGACAACGCTAAACAATTGACAGACGCTATTGCACCGTTTGCCCAAGAGTTCCAACAACAAGGCATTAGCCCTGCTGCATGGATTAATAATTTGGGTAGGGCGCACATGGTTTTATCTAAAGCGCCTTATGAACAAAAAGTGCAAATGTTTCAGCGACTTGCACAAGATTATGGTATACAATTGGGCGAAGGTGTTGGGAATATACAACAGTTAGACCCATATACCCAACAATTGATGAACCAGTTAAATCAGGTAAATCAAGAGGTTTCATCTATTAAAGGCCGGTTTGCCCAAGAGGAAAATCAGCGTTTAATGAATGAAATTCAGAAGTATCAGAGTGATGTGGAGAAATACCCTCACTTTGACAGGGTTCGGGAGGAAATGGCGCAATTACTTGAGTTAGGTCACGCCCAGGACTTAGATACAGCCTACAAGAAAGCTGTGCGTATGAATGATGAGGTTTGGGGTATAGAACAGGACAGACTCCTGAAAACCGCAAAGCAACAAGCACTCAAAGCGCAGCAAGTAGCGAAGGCGAAGTCGGCTGCAGTCTTACCGAAATCTACTACACCTAGTGGAACGGTGGTATCAGGCGAAAAGAAAGATAGGCGGGCGCTTATTGCCGAACAATTAGGCGAAGCGACCAATAGGCTTTAATTTAACTTTTATAAGGAAATATCATGGCATTTGCTAATAGCGCAATTACCGATATTATCGCTACCACCATTCAAAGTCGTAGCGGTGAATTGGCAGACAACTTAACACAAAACAACGCAATCCTTACACGATTGAATTCCAAAGGTAACATTCGCCCATTCAGCGGCGGTAATGTGATTTTGGAAGAAATCATGTATAACGACCCAAATACTAATAACGCTAACTCTTATAGCGGTTACGAAGTATTGAACATCGCCCCAGATAGCCCAATCTCTGCTGCGCAATACAAAATTGCACAGTATGCTGATTCTGTGACTATGTCTGGTCTTGAAATGTTGCAAAACTCAAGCAAAGAAGCAATCATTGACCTTTTGGATGGTCGTATGCAAGTTTCTGAAGCACGCTTGTTGAACCGCATTTCTGGCGACTTGTTCCTTGATGGAACTGGTAACGGTGGTAAGAACCTTGACGGTTTGGCTGCTGCTGTTGCTGCTTCCCCAACTTCAGGCACATACGGTGGTATTAACCGTGCAACTTGGACTTTCTGGCGTAACCAAATCACTACTGGTGTAACTGGTTCTACCAACATCCAAGCTAAGATGACTGAAGCTGCTATCAAGCAAATTCGTGGCACAGACAAAGCTGACCTTATCGTTGCTGGTAACACAATGTATCAATACTATGTTGCTTCTTTGCAAGCAATTCAGCGTATCACTTCTGAAGAATCTGGCGCAGCCGGTTTTGCTTCATTGAAGTTCTACGGTGGAGGCACAAGTGCTGATGTTATTTTGGGCGGCGGTTACGGTGACCAAGAAACAGCTACATATATGTATCTGTTGAACACTAACTACATCTTCTTGCGTCCACATAAGGAACGCAACTTTGTTCCTATCGGTGGTGAACGCCAAGCGATTAACCAAGACGCTATCGTGAAGTTGTATGGTTGGGCTGGTAACTTGACAACCTCTAACAGCTTCCTACAAGGTCTTTTGACTGGTAGTTAATAGGTAGGGCGCAAGCCCTATTTAGAACAGTCTAATAAATTAATTTAAGGAAAATATCATGGCATATTCAGTATTACCTATTGCTGGTATCAATTTGACAACTACCACTCCAATCGAGTTTGCTTATACAAACGGTTCAACCGCAGAATCAATCCCAGCTTTCGGCCCTTTGGGTGCTGAAACTTTTGGTTCTGATGGTCTTCGTTATGTGTTTGCACAAGCTGGCGGCGCAATTACTGCTTCTACAGCTACTTGTTCTATCAATGTAACAACCTTCGTAGCAACTGGTTCTGCTGGCACATATCTATCCCCTGCGGTAGATTTGGCCTCTGGTGACTATGCTTGGTTCAGCAAGGCTTCAGTCTAAAAATTGAAGAAATTGTAGTAAAAACTGGGTAGCCCTCAAAAGGGGCTATCCTTTTATTTTTTTAACCGTATCACTTCTAACCACTTAGGAGAATTACATGGCTATAGAGTCAGATGTTCAAGGCGCAGATGCTAATTTAGCAGTCCGCTTTTATAAAAAAGCAATGAAACAAGAAGATGAGTCCGTAGCAGCAGGGCGACCAATCTTTAAAGACTTCGATTTTGTCAATATTGTTGTCCCAGGCAACGGTTTAACCGAAATTGACACTTACGCAAGAGAAGAACACAAAAGACGCTTTCCTCGTCAATGGGCGTATTACATGAATACCCAAGGCGCAGAAGCCAAAGAAGAAGGCACACCAATTGAGGAATGGCCTTTAGTGACTCGCGCCCAAGCAGAAGAATTGCGTGGTCGTAAATTCCGCACAGTAGAGTCTATTGCCCATGCTTCAGACCAGAATTTACAGTCTATTGGTATGATTGCCGGCATGAGTCCTCATTCATTTAGGGATAAAGCTAGGTCATTCTTGAATTTGGCATTTGAATCAGCAGAAGCGGAGAAAAAGAACGCTGAAATTGAAGCATTACGCCAAGAAAATGATAAAATCAAGGCTGAAACTGATGCGAAGCTGTCCAAAATGCAGGAACAAATGGAAGCACTACTTGCGGCAGTAGCGGAAAAGAAGCCTAAAGGCAGAAAACCAAAACTCCAAGAGGAAGCATAATCATGTCCCAAACGATGCTGCAAATGGTTCAGCAAGTGGCAGCCGAGTTAAACTTGGCTGTGCCTACCTATGTAATTGGTAACCAATCACAGGATGTCCAGCAAATTCTGGCGCTTATGAATGGTGCTGGCTATGACCTAGTCAAGGAATACGACTGGCAAGCACTCCAAGTGCAGTATCGTTTCTACACTCAAGCAATTAACTGTAATGCCACTTCTGTAAATAACTCTGTGTTATTAGAAGTAGACCCAGGAGTGGACATTACTGCCGTAGATAAACAATGGGGTATTACCGGCTATAACATTAATCAAGATACACAAGTTGTAAGCGTATCCGGTCAAACAATTACCATGAGTCAAATGGCTTCTGGTAGCGGTAATGGCGCTATTGTATTGGCGCAAACTGCATACGATTTACCTTTCGATTTTGAAGCAATTACAGACCGCACCCAATGGGATAAAACAAAGCATTGGGAAGCATTAGGGCCTGAAGATGCGCAGCAATGGCAATGGCTAAAGTCAGGCTATATTTCAACTGGTCCTCGTATTCGCTGGCGTATTTTGGACAATCAGTTTCAAGTATGGCCTCCGATGAATACCAACGAATATTTAGGTTGGGAATACAAGTCTAACGGCTATGTTCGCGGCGCAGATGGAACAGTAAAGACTCAATTTACAGCAGATACCGACACTACAGTATTGAATGACCGTGTCATGGTATTGCTTACCAAAATGAAGTATTGGGGTATTAAAGGCTTTGATACCACAGTCGTTTCTCAAGATTACCAGCGTGTATTGTCTATTGCCAAAGCAAACGACAAAGGCGCACCAAACCTGTCATTTGCACCTTACCCAAGCAAAGTGCTTATCGGTTACGCAAATATCCCTGATACTGGTTATGGAAGCTAATTATGCTTTTACAAAAGGCGAAGCAAAATACAGCTAGAACTGCGTCAGTTCCAGCCCCTATTGGTGGTTGGAACGCTAGGGATTCCCTGGCTAATATGCAGCCTACAGATGCTGTGCAAATGCTTAATTTTTACCCAACTCCTACCGATGTCACAATGCGTAAAGGTTGGACTCAAGTCAGTAGATTAGTTACAACTACCGGCGTTAAATCTATTAGTTCTATAACCCATGTGACAGATGTTGCTACATTGACAACATCAACAGCGCATGGCTTAACGACTGGCGACCAGATTGCTGTAAGCGGTTGCACCCCAGCAGAATATAACGGTGTTTTTACTATTACCGTAACTGGAAGCACAACGCTAACTTACACAATGTTGGCTGTGCCAGCGTCAAACGCTACTGTAGTAGGCACTTATAAAATCGGTATTGATACCCCTATTCATTCATTAATGAATTACACGGAAGTCGGCACATATAAGTTATTTGCCGCTGCTGGAACAAAGATTTATGAGGCAAAAGCCAATCCAGCTGTAGAAGTGTTTAGCGGTATTTCTAGCGATAAGTTTCAATCGGTCAATCTAACCAATACAGCAGGCCATTTTTTAGTCGCTTGTAATGGTGTAGACCCAACAATGATTTATGACGGTTCTAACTGGTTTTATGTAGCAACAACCAGCACCGCACAAACCATTAGCACAATTACCCATGTGGGCGCGGTAGCAACATTGACGACTGCTGCACCTCATGGATTGATTACCGGCAATCGAGTTACTATCAGCGGCGCATCATCTTCTGAATATAACGGCACTTATGTCATTACGAAAACAGGCGCAAGCACCTTTACCTACACAATGGCTTCAACCCCTGCGGCAAACGCTACTGTGGTTGGGTCTTATACAGTTCTTGGTATTACTGGCGCTGATTCAAGCACTTTTATCAATGTAAACCTGTTTAAAAATCGTCTGTATTTCACCCAAAAAGACACATTAACTTGCTGGTATTTAGATGTAGACGCTATTGGTGGCCCTGCTACACCGCTTTATTTTGGTGGAATTGCTAGAAATTCTGGCTATTTGCAGGCTATGGGAACATGGACTATTGATGCCGGACAAGGCGCAGACGATTACGCTGTTTTTGTCACTTCTATGGGCGAAGTTATTGTTTATAACGGCACAAACCCTGACGATACAGCGACTTGGGCGCTTAAAGGTGTGTGGCAATTAGGCCAAACCTTTAACCGTAGATGCTTTTTTAAGTGGGCAGGTGATTTACTTTTGCTAACTCAAGACGGACTTGTGCCTTTAGCTTCTGCATTGCAGAGTAGTCGCTTAGACCCTCGCGTAAACCTTACAGATAAGATTTACTACGCAGTATCACAAGCCGCAACTCAATATTACGCTAATTTTGGCTGGCAGATTAACTATTTTGCCTCTGAAAATATGCTTATTTTGTCTATTCCTACAGACATCGGAACAGAACAATATGTAATGCACACCATTACAAAGTCTTGGGCTAGATTTACAGGAATTCAAGCGTATGTTTGGGAAGTTTCTGGCGATACTGATATGCACTTTGGCGGTGACGGCGTTATTGGCACTTTTTACAGCGCAACTTCTGACAATGGTCAAAACATTACCGCAGCCGTGCAACAAGCCTACAGCTATTTTGACACTCCAGGGCAATTAAAGCGCTTTACCTTAGTGCGCCCTATCCTTCAGTCCACCGGTGGCGTGCCAAGCGTCTTATGCGGTATTAGCACCGACTTTCAACCAGTAGACAATTTGGGCGCGGTATCGTTTAACCCTGCAGCCCAATCGGAAGCTATTTGGGATGTTGCTAAATGGGACAAAAATGTATGGTCCGGCGGTTTAATTACCACTAAGATTTGGCAAGGCGTGACAGGAATTGGATATACAGGTTCAGTTAATATGACTGTTGCCGCTAGAAATATTGAATTGCATTGGGCATCAACCGATTATGTAATGGAAGCTGGAGGAGTCGTTTAATTGCGTAGAGTCACCACAGAAAACCAGCAATATATGGGGGATTGGCTGGTTAGAATGATGAATCACCCTTTACCAACAGAAACAGTATGTATCGGTCAAGAAATTGATGGAGTTTTAGCGGCAGTAGTTGGATATTGTAGTTTTATGCCAAAAGCGTGCCAAATGCACATTGCGGCAGTAGATGAAGTTAATTGGATAAATAAAGATTTGTTGTGGGCGGCTTTCGATTATCCCTTTAATAAACTAGGAGTTAGCGTTATACTAGGGCAGGTTTGCGGAGATAATGAAGCAGCCCTAAGATTGAACCGACACCTTGGTTTTAAAGTGATAGCCGAAATCCCAGATGCCCACATGGATGGTGATTTAGTGATTATGGCTATGAGGCGTGAAGATTGTCGTTGGTTAGACATCAAATGCCCTTTAAGAACAGCAAGAGGAGAATGACATGGGTGGTGGTGGATTTTTAGGATTAGGGCCTGCGCCAAGTGCGCCAGCAGCCCCAAATTACACAGCAGCGGCACAAGCTACAGCAGCAGGAAATCTTGATGCTGCAAGACAGGCTACGGCTGCAAACCGTGTAAACCAAGTTACACCCTATGGCAATCTTAACTACGCCATTACAGGCGAAGACCCATACGGTAATCCTACTTGGACAGCCACACAGACATTAAGCCCAGACCAACAAACGCTTTATAACCAGCAAATGCAAACTAGCCAAGGGCTAGGAGATTTGCAAAATCAAGGTTTAGGCTATGTGCAAAATATGCTGTCACAGCCTTTTGACACCAGCAAATTGCCACAGTCAGGCATTAATCCTGGCGAAACAATGCAAGATTCTGTATTGCGCAGATTACAGCCACAGATTGCACAAGGCAGAGAAGGTTTACAAGCCCAATTAGCTAACCAAGGTATTGCCCCTGGAACAGAGGCTTATAACCGCGCTATGACTTTGCAAAACCAAAAAGAAAACGATTTGCTTACAAGCGCTGTTATCCAAGGAACACAAACAGGTTTGGCTGCAAATCAGCAGGCATTTGGTCAAGCAGGTTATATTCGTAACGAACCAATCAATACTCTTAATGCTATTCGTAGCGGTTCACAAGTTACAAACCCAAGCTATATTTCCAATATTCCACAGCAAGCTACTACACAAGGCGCTGACATTTTGGGTGCTACTCAAATGGGTTATAACGCCCAAATGGGTAACTTTAACGCCCAGCAGGCTGCGCAACAAGGTTTGAATAGTGGATTGATGGGATTAGGTGGCACATTAGGCGCTGCTGCGTTAATGTCTGATATTCGCACTAAAGAAAACATTAAGCCTTTGGGTTGGTTGCCTAATGGCTTACCCGTATACGAATACGAATACAAAGCAGAGTTTAAGAATCACGAACTTGCAGGCCACGGCAAATTTATTGGTGTTATGGCGCAAGAAGTTGAAGCTGTTTATCCATACGCTGTTAAAACCCTTGATGACGGCTATAAAGTCGTAGATTACGGATTACTATGAACCCATATATCCAATTTTTGCAGGCACAAGACCAACAGGGTTTAGCCCCTGTTTTTCAAAATATTGCACAACAACAGCAAAACCAAAACGCTGCACTAGAACAACAAATGCAAAACAACCAGATGGCTGGTCAAACGCATGGCGGTGGAATGGGTGGTTTAAATCCATTGGCTATGGCTGCCATGTTGCGTGGCAAACAAGGTCAAAACCAATTTGGTAGTAGCGGCATGAGTCCAGGAATGGTTAATGGTGGTGTTACTGGAAATGTTTATGACGACCAAGGAAATTTGGTAAGTTCAGGTAATGCAGCGCCTGCTGCAGCTACTTGGAATCAAGCGTTTGGTGGAACTGGCGGAATGGGCGACTAATATGGCAGCTAATGATGAATTAAACCTAGCACAACAAGGCACATTGCCTCCGGAATTGTTTGCACAACAGCAGGCATTAAACCGTCAGCAACAAATGGCTGCGTTGCTTATGCAACAAGGTCAGCAACAACCACAAGGCCAAATGGTTAGCGGTCGTTATGTGCCAACTTCATTCTTCCAAAACCTGCAACCAGTAGCTAATATGCTTACTGGCGCTTACCTTGCTAAACAAGGCGACACACAGGCGGCTAAATTGGCAGAACAATTGCGCACAGGTCGTCAAGAAGAACAAAAAGCAATTATGGAAAAACTCAATGCTGGCGACACTAAAGGCGCTTTGGCATTGGCAAGCGGTTCTACCTACGGCGGTGGCAAAGAATTTGTCCCTGCGCTTATCGGTTCTGTTATTCCTAAAACGCCTGAAAAAGTGGCTGAATATAACTTTGCTGTTCAAAATGGTTTCAAAGGTTCTTATAACGACTTTGCAAATCAAATGACACCTTACCAGCAAGCACAACTTGGCTTAGAAAAACAAAAGCTAGGTATGGAGTTTGCCAAACTTCAAAACGAATTAGGCGGTGGAAAACTTAATGACGAACAAGGTAAAGCCGTAGGTTTTGGAACAAGGGCTAAAGAAGCCAGCGCAATTCTTAGCAGTTTGGAAAACCAAGGCGTTAAAGATATTGGCAAAACTAGGGCTACGATTGGTTCTATTGTTGGTATGACACCTTTAATTGGTGAGAAATTAGAACAAAATGTTATTTCTGGCGCGAATGTGCTGCCAGGGGTTCTTGGTGGCCCTAATGAACAACAACAATCTACATTGCAAGCACGCAAAAACTTTGCTACTGCTATTCTGCGTAAAGAATCTGGTGCGTCTATTTCTCCAACAGAATTTGCGGATGTGGAAAGAATTTATTTCCCAGCGCCAGGCGATGACGCAACCATCGTAAAACAAAAACAAAGGGCTAGAGATTTGGCTATTCAATCTTTGGAAACACAGGCTGGCCCAGGCGCAAGATTTATTCGAGAATTTAAGCCACAAACTCAATTTGGAAATGAAGAAAAATCAAAATCTGAAACTACTGCGCCAATGTATGCAACAAACCCTAATACTGGCGCAAGAATTATGTCTACAGATGGCGGTAAAACTTGGCAACAGGCGAAATAAATATGGCACTTCCTGAAGGATTCGTATTAGAACAATCTAAATCGGAAATGAACCTTCCAGAAGGGTTTGTTTTAGATAACGCACAACCACAGCGTTCTATGGCAGACAAGGTTAAGGCTTTGTATGAAGTTCCAACTGCGCTTGTAAGAGGTGCTGTAGACCCTATTTTGGCTAACGCTTATGGAATTGCAAAAAGTATTCCGCAAGCAATTCAAACTGGTCAAGCACCAGCGCCTATTGGCGCACAGATTGCTAAAGAAACAATGCAACAAATGCAGTATCAACCTACATCACCTGTTACTAAAGATGTTTTAGGTGCTATTGGTAGTGCATTTGAAGAAGCTAAAATTCCTCCGTATTTAGGTCATATTGGGGCTATTCCATCTGCTATTGAAGCTGGCAATGTTGCAAAACCATTTGTTTCTCAAGCCGTAAGAGAAGTAAAGCCAGCCGTAAGCAATATGGCTAATGCTTTGCGTGGAAAAGTAATTGTAGAAGCTGCGCCTACAATGGCTGGAGTTGGCGCTGCTGAAGTGCCGGAAGCTGCTGTAAGGGCGCAAATAGCGCAACAATTAAGAGTGCCTGTAGAGTTAAGCAAAGGTCAAGCATTGCGTGATTTAGGTCAGCAAAAGTTTGAAATTGAAACCCCTAAACAATTCCCAGAGTTAGGTAAGCCATTAATCGAAGCACAAGCAAAGCGTAATGACGCTATTTTGCAAAACTTTGATGCTTTTGTAGATGCAACCGGCAAAGAAACTTATGGCTTGCGTGAAACTGGGCGCGTTGTTGATAAGGCGCTTGTAAACGCTGCAAACAAGGCTAAATCAGAAATAAATGCTGCATATACTGCCGCTAGAGAAGCTGGCGAAACACAGCAACCAGTAGGATATGCGCCATTAAAGGCTTATATTGATGAACAGACTCCTACAGTTAAGCGTAAGTTAGCCCCAATTATTAGCGCTGTAGATGAAGAAATTGCCAAAAATGACGCTGGTAAAACAGGTCAAATTTCTATCAATTCTTTGGAAGATATTTACCAGTTTATTAATAAAAACTACGAACCTGGCACGGTTGGCGAAACACACGCTAAAGCCATGAAAAACATCATCAACCAGATGACTGAAGGCCAAGGCGGCGAACTGTATCAAGAAGCTAGAAAACTAAGAACTAAATTTGGTCGTGAATTTGAAAATGTCGGCTATGTAGATAAATTGCTACGCACTAAGCCTGGCACTACAGACCGCGCTGTAGCCTACGAAGATGTCTTTGACCACAGCATTTTGAATGGTTCTTTAGACGATGTTCGTGCTATTGGCATGACTTTGAAAAAAGCAGGGCCAGAAGGCCAGCAAGCATGGAAAGAATTACAAGGTCAGACTATTCAATATATCAAGGACAAAGTATCACAGTCTGTGGATGTTGATTCTTTTGGCAATCCTGTGGTTTCTCCTGCTAAATTTAAAGCTGTAGTCACACAATTAGACCAAGACGGCAAGTTGGATTATGTATTTGGTAAAGCTGGCGCACAGGAAATTCGCGATTTATTAGCTACGACAATCAATGTAAACGCCCCATTAAAAGGCGCTGCAAACTACTCCAATACTTCTAGTGCAATTATTAGCGCATTAGATAAAATTGGTGGTATTCGTATTCCTGTGGTTAGCCAGGCGGCTGGATTTGTTGCCGAAAAGGGTAAAGAAGCAGCCCTTAAAAAGCAGATTAAAGAGTCAATTAATTACAACCCTTTAGCTGAAGCATTAAGGAACAAAAAATGAGTAGAAATGGGTCAGGAACATACAATTTACCTGCTGGCAATCCAGTAGTTACCGGCACAACCGTCACTTCTACATGGGCAAATAGCACCATGACAGACATTGCTAATGCACTTACCCAGTCTGTTTCCGCAGATGGTCAGACTCCTATGTCAGGCGCATTAAACATGACAGGAAATGATATTAATAATGTGGGAACTTTGACTGCTACAACAGGAATTTTTGGCGGTAGTTTCTAGTAAAATCAGGAATCTAAACAAGGACTTAAAATGGCACAAACAGGCTACACACCCATTTCTCTTTACTACAGTTCTACTGCTAGTAACACCCCAACCGCAGGAAATCTTGTCGCTGGCGAATTAGCCATTAATACTGCTGATGGCAAACTTTTTTACAAAGACTCTGCTGGCGTAGTGCAAGTAATTGGCACTAAAGGTGGCGTAGGTTCATCCTCTACTACTCAAGTCCTTTATAACTCTAGTGGTCTTGTAGTTGGTTCTGCCAATATGACCTTTAACGGCACTACATTAACTTTAGCTAATGATGCTTCTATTTCAGGTCTTACTGTTGGCAAGGGTGTAGGTAGCGTAAGCACAAATACAGCTATTGGTGCATTAACTATTGGTGCAAGTTCAGGTAGTGTTACTGGAACAAATAGCACAGGTCTTGGTTATGCAACTTTAAGTTCATTAACTTCAGGTTCTTACAATACAGGTTCTGGTTGGGCTGCCTTAAATGCAACATCAACTGGTTCTTACAATACTGCAAATGGCGCTGGGGCTTTACAAAATAACACAACTGCATCTGGCAACACCGCAGTAGGCTATCAAGCCGCTTACTCCAATACTACAGGTGATTCAAATACTGCTGTTGGTCAAGCTGCGCTTAAATCTAATACAACATCTCAATACAATACTGCTATTGGTCGTGATGCTTTAACTTTAGGAACAGGCGCAAGAAATACCGCTATAGGTGCTTACACTCAAAACAATCAAACAACTGGTTCTTCTAATAGTTCATTGGGTGTTGGTGCATTAAATATTAATACTACTGGTTCTAACAATTGTGCAATTGGTGATGGTTGTTTGGGCGCAAACACCACAGGCGTTAATAATGTTGCTATAGGTTATCAGGCTGGAAATGGAAACTCTACTGGTGGATATTCTACTTATTTAGGCTATCAAGCTGGTTATCAAAATAACCAAAACAACAATACTTTTGTTGGTTATTTATCAGGATATTCAGTTACATCAGCACAACGAGTAACTACAGTAGGAAATACTGCTGGTTATTACAATACTGGTTCTTACAATACTTATATGGGTAATGAAGCTGGTTATCGCATGGGTTCAGGTTCAATCAATGTGGCAGTTGGTGACCAAGCTATGTATGCAAGTGCAACAATAGCCAACAATACTGGTGGTTGGAATACTGCCGTAGGTCAATCTGCTTTGTATAACTTGTCAAGTGGTAATTATAATTCTGCTTTTGGTCAAATTGCTTTGGTAGCAAATACTACTGGCGCAGGAAATACTGCAGTAGGTTTTGGTGCATTGCAAGCCAACACCACAGCAGGTAACAATACTGCCATTGGAAACCAATCTTTATACAATAGCACAACAGCCTCTAATAATGCCGCTGTAGGATATAACACAGGTCTTGCAATTACAACTGGTTCAAACAATGCAATTATTGGTGATTATGCAATGCAATCTGCTACTACTGGTTTTCAGAATGTGGCAGTAGGAACATTTGCTGGTGGTAACTTAACAACAGGAACTAAAAATACTTGTGTTGGTGCATATACTGGTCAATATGGTGGCGGTAATTTAGCTACTGGAACTGGTAGCACTTTGATTGGTTTTGGTGCTATTGCATCAGGCAGCGCAGTTAGTGGTGAATTGGTAATTCATGCACCAGGTCGAGATTCTTCTGCTGCTGGCAAAGGTGCTGGCACAGGTTATTTACTTGCACAAACATCAGGTGGTTCTACTGGTGGTATGTATCAAGGCAACAATTCATCTTCTTGGTCTACAACTTCTGACCAGCGTTTAAAGAAAAATATTGTTGATAACAATGAAGGCTTAAAAAAATTATTAACAATTCAAGTTCGCAATTTTGAGTATCGTAGCCCTAACGAAATTACAGATTTGCCAAAAGAACAGGCAATACCAAAATCAGGAGTTCAATTAGGTGTAATTGCACAGGAATTACAAAAAATTTTACCTGAATGTGTAAAAGAAGAATCTACTGGAGTTCTAACTGTAGATACTGACAATCTTACATGGTATCTTATTAATGCAGTAAAAGAACTTAAAGCAGAAATTGACCAATTAAAAGGAGTTAAATAATGAATGAAATCACCGCAGAAGAAATTGCACAACACTACAAAGCTGCATTAGATTCAGTAGCTTTGCTAGAAGCTGGCAAACCTGAAGGCGTAGAAGATACTGAATGGGCTGATACAGTTAAGCGTAATAAAGAACACCTTGAAATTATGCTTGCTAAAGACTTTTGGACAAATGAGGACTTAAAACCTTTGCAGGATGCAGTAGCGTAAAAACCTGCGCTTTCAGGTTTAATTTAGGAGAATGTTATGGGAAAAGATAAAAAGACCCCAGTAATCATTGACGATGTAGAGTATGAGTTTGACGATATGGCTGATGACCAGAAGCAAATGGTTAATCATCTTATTGACCTAGACCGCAAAATTGGTTCAGCACAATTTAACCTTGACCAACTTAATGTAGGCAAACAAGCATTTTTGACTATGTTGCGTGAGTCATTGGCTAAAAAAGAAGAAACGGTGGTGCAATAATGTTTCTCGTAACTTGGTTATTTGACAAGCTAGGCTATATGCCTAAAATCTCTGTAGAGTCTACATGGCCATTTCCGGCTGTAGCAAAACCATATACTCCGCATGAGTTTGAGAAGCCTGTAGCTAAGAAAACAGCTAAAAAGGCTGTTAAAATCCCTAAAGCGACTACTCGCAAATCCCCAAAATCTAAGTGAGTAGTTGTATGGCAGACCTTGAAAAATTTGATATGTTTAAGTTTGGCGGCCTGGTAAATCAAGTCGAAAATTTGCAACACAAGGTTGATGCTATGGACAGGGACATCAAAGAGTTATTGGAATTAGCCAACAAGTCTAGGGGTGGTTTTTGGATGGGCATGACTATTGCCTCTCTTGTTGGCGGTTTTATCACCTATATCACCACATTCTTGTTTCACAAGTGAAAATGCACCGCAGTAGGACAATGTGGTTTTCGCTTGCGTTAGTCGTATTTGGCGCATTGTTTGACAACTTTACCTATTTGCAATCAGTTATCAATGAAAAATACTATGGCGTTTTACTTGTTGCTATTGGTGTTATTGTGGCTGTCCTTCGGTTTCTTACTACAAAGCCTATAGAATGATTTATTTAATCTACCTAATACTTGTCCCTATCAGTCTATTATTAACGCTTATAGCAGTCATTTTAGCCCCTGTATTGCCATTATTTGCCATTCAGCAAATAGGTTGGTTAGACAATGGTTCACAATGGGGTATTGGCCCACGCTTACTTAAATGGCTTAACTGGTTTATGACCCCTGACAATAGCCTAGACGGTGATGCTACTTTTGAACGCTTAAACGGCACAGGTTACTGGCCTAAAGTTAAATGGCTTTGGCGTAACCCTGCGTATGCCTTTGCGTTAGAGTATATACACGCGCCATATACAGTCACAATTAAAGGCGACAACTCAATTAAGGATAATGACAATGCGAAAGCAGGCTGGTGCTTGGTTCACGCTAATGGACTATTTCAATTTACTTCTGTTACCCCTATTGGTTTTAGTCGCTGTATTTATTGCGTTTTCGGCTGGAATATTAGGGGCGTGGTTACAACTGAAAAAGACATTTGGGAAGCGACCTTTGCCTTTTCGCCAAGAATAAGCGGATTTAGATAATGATTGATTATGCAAAACTGGCTATATTTGGCGCTATATGTGCTGCTGTATTTGGGTCTGGCTGGTGGATGGGTTATTCACGATATTTGGATTATAAAAAAGAGGTTGAAATTGCCGCCAAAGCACAAGAAGCCCATGTTGAGTCAATCAAGAAACAACAAGAATTAGTCACCAAAGGAATTCAAAATGAGTATGATGCGAAACTTGCTGCTATTAGGAATTATTACAAGTCTACAAGCGTGTGGAACAACTCCGGTAGCAGTAAAGTGTCAGGACTTTCCCCAGCCCCCAGCGCAGCTGATGTTGTCACCGCCTACAACCTTCTTGCTGGACAATGCGCTGAAACAACCGCCCAAACAATAGCTTTGCAAGACTGGATAAAAGCACAGGTTGGCATTAAATGAGTAAGGAAAAACTAAGCGCTTATGTCACTTTGATGGCTACAGCTACCCTTACTGTTATTTTGCTTTCAATGGTTGGCGTTTTGTTGATTGGTTTATTTAATCCACAGATTGATAACACCAAAATATTTGAAGCCATTACACCGGCATTTCAAACAATTGTAGGTGGATTCATAGGTTTAATAACAGGCATCAAAATAGGGTCAGATAATGCAGGGTAATTTTAAAGAGTGTTTGGACTTGGTTTTAAAGTCCGAAGGTGGCTATGTAAATAATCCGGCAGACCCAGGCGGCATGACTAATCTAGGCGTTACAAAGCGAGTTTGGGAAGAATATACTGGGCATGAAGCTGACGAAAAAATGATGCGTGGTTTGACTGCTGAAAAGGTAGCACCTTTATATGAACAACGATATTGGCGACCAACTTATTGCGAAGTCCTACCGCGAGGATTGGACCTACTTGTCTTCAGCATGGGAATTAACGCCGGAACAGGCAGAAGCGTTAAACTTCTTCAATCCAGTATTGGATGCGTGGCTGATGGAGTTATCGGGCCTAGAACTATGGAACTCATTAAATCTGCTAATGCTGCAGACCTTATCGCCAAATTTAGCGAAGCCAGACGGGACTATTACAAGTCATTAAAGACTTTTGCTGTGTTTGGAAAGGGCTGGCTAAACCGCGTAGACCGCGAAGAAGCCGAAGCCCTTAATATGGCTAAAAACGGCTAATTGCCTGCCAAAATATGTAGCCAAATGTAGCTACAAAAAACAATGTCCCAAAAAGCGCCCATAAAGCCTCATATCGCTTTTCTGTAGGTCTTTGTATAGCTGTGGCGTAGTCAGCGTCTTTGAACGCTTCTGACGCTGTTTTATAGGTTTTACCTACCATTCCAAAGTTTCTAATACTCATATCTACTTCCCCTTCCTTACAGTTAATTGTAAAACTACCATCCTTCTCTTTATAAATAACGGTCTTCATAATTTAGCCAAGATTGGTTTTTTAACTCATATCCAAATGCGTAATGCAATGGGTTGTATTTTTCTATTTCTTTGCGCTTAAGTTCTAAGCACAGGTTTTGTATTTCAAAATCAATGTTATTGCGCAATTTAAAGCTATTCAAACAAAGCATTTTGATTTCCTTTGGCTTGAAGCGCTTTTAAATAGTTTTTAAGCGCGGTGTCGTCATCTCTAAATATTAGTGTAAATAAGTGATGAGTGGGCATCCGGACAGTATGTTCTTCAAATGTTCCCCTGCGGACATAAAATGAAAACGCCCTACAAGCCAATTCGTTTTCTTTGCAGCTTTGCGCCTGGTCGCATTTGTCGCATGGCGCTTCGCCTTCAAAAACCCTACGAATGTAATCTTCCATAAATCCCCTTAAAAAATAAGCAGGTCAAGGTCTTTTTAGTTTGAAATCCCTGCGGGCCATAAAGCTGAATAGTGTCAATGACCTGCTATGAAAGTAATTTATTCCGAATTACAAGGGGTTTATATAGGGACAAACCCTATGTTTGTATAAAAACAACAGGGCTGTATTTGGCAGTTGCTATCAATGGGTCAGAAAGCCGCAAAATTACCCAATTACTGCATCCTACATTGGCGGCTTAACGCCCAAATAGGGTGGCTTACTCGTTTCTTTACACTTTCAGCCGTTGTAAGGTGAGGGGCAGAACACTCCGTGATGTGTGTGGTCAGGCAAGGGGAAAGCCTGTCTGCCGCCTCTTGGTTAGTTTAACTTATTTTTAAGTTTAAATACTTTAAGTAGGGCTAAAAACGCTTCGTAACCGTCTTTTAGGTCCTGTTCTTCGTGGATTTTTATTGCCACTTCGTTAGTTTCGCCATTAACAAAAATGTTAGCGCATATAGCACCTGGTGCTAGACCTTCGCGGTAAGCTGCCAGCTGTAATGTATGTTCGTAATATGGCGTTAATTCGCCTGGTGTTTTTTCTGTGGTTTTAAAGTCCACAACTATGCCAGGCAGGTGGTTAATTGGGTCGGCCTTTGTATACAAATCAACTTTGCCGCCATAACCTTCTGGATGGCTAAATGACTTTTCTGAAAGCCACAGCCGTTTTCCAAAGGTTGCATCCAAATGTTCTTGTATACGATGGACATACACAGGCCACTCAGGTAAATAATCAAGAGAGAAATAACCATCAAGAACAGCGTGTATAGCAGTTCCTCTTTCCGCGGCTTCACGGCTTTTGCTTTTTGCAAGTTCAAGTATTCTTGATACCCATTCTTTTTCATCTTCCCCATCCCATCTTGGATATTCTACGGCTGCATATAGGACTTGAGTTTGTTTCCATGTATCAAGGCCTGCTTTTGATAACATTCCGTTAATTGTTGATACGCTTGGGACAAGTGAACCATCTCTAGCGTCACGAACTGTCGTGTTTCTTTCTTTACCGTTTTTGCCGATGGTGGTGTAGCGTGGCGCACCTGTTTTGGCGCAATACCAATGCCCTGATTCTGATGCCATGTTTTTCCCCTTATGTTCAATTACTTAACTTGCAAATTTAAAATTTCGCTTCTTTCAGCGTCATTACTGACTACATCTGCCGCCAATTGAAATGCTGTATTTAAAACGCTTTGTAGACCATCTAAAGTCATGCAGATTAATTGTCTTTCTTCATCCACATGGAATTCTTCAGTTTTTACCACGGCTTTTTCTTTCAACATACAATTCAATTGGCTGTGCATTTTACACTCCTAAAATGGAAGGTCTGAATCTTCAATTGTGTTGCGTGGCAATTCATCGCTACCAGCTTCTTTAAAGCCCATAGGTTGTTTTACTTTGCCTACGGACACGCTAAAGAATTTGCCTGATTTTCCTTCTTTAACCCATGCGGATAACCAATGTTCTTTGCCGTTTAGCATGATTGAACCTGTGTAATCAGGGTGAGTTTCAGATGTTTTGCGATTGTTTTTAAAAAGGCTACCGCTACCTTCTTTTGGTGTATAGGCCATTAGTCCATCTCCACAGGTTTAGTTACAGATTTAATTACTTCGTTCATTTGTTGCTTTCTAGGTTCTATAGAAATGCTATTAGCATCGTCATCGGCTTGCACTACACCAACGACTGCTGCCAAAGAATATCTACGCATATAAGTGATTGCAGACCCAGCGCCTTGTGGGTCTACTTTACTTACAGGCAATGTCATTTCTTGACTAATCCATTCTCCAGATTCGTGCGTGAGGATTGTTGTCAAAGACATAGACTTATCTATTTCGCAATAAGACCCAGGGAATTGAGATACAGCCAAACCGTTAGCAGCCAATAAATCACGGCAAGCATCCCAAACAGATTCAAGGTCAGCATAATTGGACTTGAAAAAAGGATTTTTGCTATCTTTTTTAGCATAGGTTAATTTCCCCTGAACGATTGATAATGCTTTAGCTAAGTTAGCAATAGATTCGGACTGGTTCATAGCGAACCCCCAAATACTGTGCCGAAATCATCAAAAACTGATTGAAGTAAATTGTTTCTTTTGTTGTTTGGTTTTCCACAGGCCGCCCTTATTACATCCACATCGTCTTGCGACAATTCTGTGCCGTATTCCATGTTGTCAAGCGCTTCTTCTAAACGCTGTTCCATTTCTTGCATTACTTGTGCCATTTCATCCATATATTTTCTCCCTTTGGCGTATAGCAAAATTGCTATAGTTACACTTTAACATAACTTAACCGCATTGTGCAAATATCTTTTTAAGCGTTGTATTTATGCAATTTGTTGTGTTAAGATGACTACATTATGACATTAAAACTAACCGAACACGCATTACTTCAACTGTTGGGTGGCACTAATAAAGTCGCCAGAATGTGCGAAGTTGAACCGGCAGCAGTTTCTCAATGGAAAAAAAACGGCATACCTAGAGAACAATTACTGTTTTTAGCCGCCAGAATTGAAAAAGAATCTCATGGGCTTGTAACCCGCAAAGATTTGTTTCCAAACAACTTTTGGCTGGTATGGCCTGAACTGTTGGAAAAACACAACGCTTTTGGCTTGCAAGACCCTATAGACGAGGAGTAATATCCTAGTCCGCACTCCAGGCGATACAAAGGGCTTAAATGGGCCGCGTGGAAGAAAACATAGGCAGATGACTCACCCCATCATAGCCTCGCAGCGTTAAATGGCGACTGCACAAGATTTTAGGGACAAGGTGATACAAGACCTTTAATCGAATGAACATTACCTCTGGGAGGACTGGTTGGCATACATCTTTGCCGATGGGTCGCGTTGATAGTCGCCTATCACCCTTGGTCAAGTTGTATGCAAAAATACAACATAAGGGAAAATACTTAGTGACACAGACAAAAAACGATAAGAAACTGACATTGTTGTTTAACTAAAAGGGGAATTAAAAATGAAAGACTTTATCGGTAGTTGTTTATTGGGCGCGTTATTAGGTTGCTTGTTTGCTTATGGCGTGCCAGCAAAAGCGCAGACCGTGCAATTGACAGACAGTCAAGGCTACAGCGGGGGAACTGTGCAAATCAACGGCAATACGGCCCAGTTTGTAAATCCACAAGGAATTACTACACAAACCGCAACGCTATATCCTAATCAAGTGGTTATCAATAATCCTGGAATATCAAATCAAGCCATCGTTATTGGTCAGCCTAGCTACTTTGTTCCACCAAGTCCACCAACACCGGCATCACCAAGGGTATTGCAATAATGTATTTTATTTATGATGAATGTGGCGAGTTAATGCGTTGGGTAAAAACCAAAGCAGAGGCAAACCACATCATCAAAACCTACACAGATTGGTCATGGAAATATGTTCCAACCGTAAAACCTAAATTTGACTGGTCACAGTTTGCAGAAGCACCATTTTAAGGGGTTAAAATGTTTGATGATTTCTGGGATTTATACCCAAAAAAAGTAGCAAAAGGCGCAGCTATTAAAGCCTGGCAAAAACTGAACAAAGCAGAACAATCAGAAGTAATTAAGGCTTTGCCAAACCATTTAAAATATTGGAAAGTTAAAAGCACAGATAAGGACTACATACCATATCCTGCCACTTGGCTTAACCAAATGCGCTATCTTGACGAGTTAGACTTTGAAGAAAGCAAACCCAAGAAACCGCCAATACCTTGGTATTCTACGGAAGAATTGACACTTGCAAAAGCTAGAGAACTTGGAATTACTCCTTACGCCGGAGAATCCTACGCCCAACTTCGACAGAGAATTTCTACACAAATCAGCCGTCAGGCAACTGTGTAAATTTCGCAAAGAAATGGGTTTATCAAAGTTTAGGCAATACATCACAGACAAAAAAAATTTACATCAATATTTTGCAGACTTTCAAGACCAGTATGCAAAAGGAAACAGGGGAGAATGGGGAAAATGGATATAGAAAAATATATTGTGGCTGCCACAGGGTTAGGTTATTTGGTTGTGGGCCTGGCGCAATACTTTAAAGGGTCGCCATCCAATACTTTAATTTGGTTGGGCTATGCCGCGGCACAAGTCGGTTTATGGATGAATCTTAAATGAAAGAATTTAACCCACATGATGCAATTGACTTTATCTTTAAAAATGCGCCATCGTATGCGCAAGCAAAGGGGCGGTTGGCGGAACTTGAAACTTTTAAAAGTTCTCTTAAGGCGATTAAAATGGCACAAACAGACGAACAAAGTTTGGGCGCGCAAGAACGAGAGGCTTATCGCAGCCAAGAGTATCAAGATTTATGCAAGGCAATTGGACAGGCTACAGAACAGGCAGAAGCGCTTAAATGGCAGTTAGAAGCAGCTAAAATGCGTTTCCAAGCCTGGCAAACAGAATCAGCCAATAACCGTAATATTGAAAGATTAACAGCATGACAAAATACATGAGTATTTATTATCCACCATTGGATTCATGGAATTGTATGCCTACTATTAATTATTTTGAAAAAGAAGAAAAAATGATTGACTATTGTGAACCATATCTAAAAATACAAAAACTAATTAAGGAATATCACACAGCCACATTAAAAAATCAGTTTGAAAAGGCTACAAAAATTGCCCATGAATTAGCTGATGAAACAATCCGGCTAGAAATAGCAAGCATTAAACAATTAAAAAACCAATGGATAAACCAATAAGGTCTATGCGTAACCCAAACCCCAAGGTCGTAGACTATGGGGAATTGATTGGGTTAATACCGGACAATGATAAGTTTTCACCAAGTGATGTAGACGGCATTTGTGAAAGAAATGGGCAATTCCTAATAATGGAATGGAAGCGCCCTAAAACTGACGATTACGAAGGTGAAAAAGTAAGCTATGGTCAGCAAAGACTATTGCAGGCGTTGGCTGCAAAAGAAGGTTTTATCGTTATTATTGTTTATGGACACACCGATGAAGAAATGGTGGTTGAAAAGTTCTTCAGAGTTCAGCCAAAAGGACCATGCGTAAAAGTTGGCGTGGGTGTTGAGATGTTTAAAAACTTTTATAAACAATGGTATGAATTAGCTAATGGCTACAAAAAATGAAAAGAAGTCATTTAACCAGATTGCAGAACTCGGATGTATTCTCTGTTCCGAAATCCTTGGGTTTGAAGGCACTCCGGCAGAACTCCATCATATCCGCAGGTATGGAGGTAAACGGTCTACATCCCCTGTCATTCCACTTTGCCCAGAACACCATAGGGGAAATAATGGTGTTCACGGATTGGGTCACAAGGGTTTTAGCAATAAATGGGGCGTTACCGAGGAGGCGTTATTGGAACGAGTCAATCAAAAACTTGGAAAGGGAAATGAGTGAATGATATTTTTTTAGCGTTTGGCGTATTGGTGATATTGCTACCAGCAATTGCCGTATGGATAAGCCTACAGTTCTAGTGGGTCAAAACCCAATTCGTCTGATATTACTTTAGTTCTTCTGCGAAACTCTTTATCGTGATGAGTCCATTTGTTTGTTTTGTGCCTACTCATGTGGACACATTCATGGCAAAGCACCCTTATAACAGTAGACAAATGACCGCATTTTTCTGATGAAATAGTAATGGTGTGTTCGTGGTCGCCGCCATCGTCATATAAATAAGTTCCCATTACTTCTTTGTCTTTGTCCACAACAAAGTTAATTTCTTCCGGCAAAGGCATAGCCCACTTGTCAAAAGGCTTCATACAGTAAATTGCGCTGTATAGGTTCTTAAGAATAGCTGGTGTCAGTTTCATACTTTGTGAATCTTTCCGCGGAATTCGACTTCATCTTCACCCCAGACCCTAATCATTTCTGGTTGCAGTAATTTGGACCTTTCAAAAGAAAGCATTACAAACCCTGAATTCCAGTCTTTTGGAGTATCTTCAGTATATGCGAATTGTTGCCCATGCAAATCGGCTAAAGTGCCTGTCTGAACGCCCCAGCGTGTGCCGTTATAGTCTGATACCGGCATCACCGATAAATGGTGTGTATGGCCTGTAATCATGTTTACACCGGCATTTAAGGAATTGGCACGACCTGCGCTAAATCCACCTTTCCAGCGATGTTTAATGCAAGTGTCTTCATTTACCCAAAATGACCAGCATGGCAGCCAGGCAGGGAAGTGTTCTTTTAAGGTTGTTCCGACCACGCCTTCAAAAGCCGGCAAATTCTCAATAATGCGCATTTCCCAGCGTGCATCGTGATTTCCTAAAGGCCAAAACATTTTTGCGCCTCTTGCCACCCTTTCAATTTCGCCCAAGTAATATTGCACCGCTTCCAATTCTTCTTGAACTGTAGGCAACTTAGACCAATCCTGGCGTGGATGACGGCTAATAGAAGCACCGTCAAGCGCATCGCCATTACAAACAATAGCAGTAGGCTTATATTCTTTAATACACTCCAAAAGCGCTTTAAATGCGGTTGTAGTCTGGTCAGGCCAAAAGTGCGCATCGGAAAAGACAATTACGCGCCCTTTTTCAATTTCCATTCCCCTGCGAGTATTTCCGACTGTTTGTTCGGTTTTCTTATAATCGCTTATTCGTTTATCGTTAAAACTGTCTAAGGTAATGCCTAATCTAGTTTCTATTGACCTTCTGCGGTTATATACAGCCCTTTCAGTTAATGCGTGAATTCTTGCAAAAGAAAGCGGCGAACCAATTTTGTTCCATTCAGATATAAATTCTTCATCTGACATCCAATATCCGCGCATCAAAATCCCCTATACTGTTAAGTTGATAAACACTAACATAATTTTATGTCATATATTAAAAAAGTTGATAAAAATCAAAAGGATGTTGTCAAAGCGCTACGAGATTATGGCGCTGATGTCTTTCTGTTGCACACAGTCGGAGGCGGTATACCGGACTTGCTGGTTTGCTACGAAGAACAAACCATTTTAATGGAAGTAAAAGACGGTGCAGACAAAAAGATGACACCCCAGCAAATTACGCTGTTTGCCGGTTGGAAAGGTGGCCCATTACATAGGGTAAATTCCGTGCAAGAAGCCGTAGAAGTGCTAAAATCATACGAACTCTGAAAGGTTTTTTATGAATGAAAATATGGCTTTGTTTGCCGCAACCATGTTGCACAGCGCAACAAATACACATTTCTTTCATTGGTCTACTAATTCCTATGCCCAACACAAGGCTTTAGGCAATTATTACGATGAAATTGTCGAACTTGTAGATGACCTAATAGAAGCCTATATGGGCTGCTATGACCAGTTAAAAACCTTCCCAAGCGTATACCACCAGCCAAAAGAAGCTGTTAAGTATATGGAATCATTGAAGAAATTTGTGGATGAAGCACGCCAAGATTTGCCGCAAGAAACACAAATACAAAACATTGTTGATGAAATCGCCCAACTAATTGACTCAACCCTTTACAAACTACGCTTTTTAAAATAAGGAATTACCATGCCACTCGATAAATCAGGAAGCAAAGAATCTGTAGGCAAAAACATTAAAGCCGAAGAAAAAGCTGGTCGCCCTAAAAAGCAGGCCGTGGCAATTGCTTTGAATGTAGAACGCGATAACGCCAAAGGCAAGCGCAAAGCTGCATTAGAAGAAGCCTATGGTCGTTTCTTAGGCAAGCGTGACGCAGAAAAGATGTAATCATGGCAATTACATTACCATCTGTGGTGGGTCACAAAAACAAAAAACCCCAAGAAGAAGCGGTCAGCGGCAAAGATGACATTCTCAATAAAAAGATGAATGAACGCATGAAGCGTAAAGCCATGATTCAAGCGCAATTTAATAAGTTTCAGAAGGACATTGCATAATGGAATTTGCCGACAAACTCGCAGAACTTCTACGCTTAAATGATGAGAATAAAGCGTATGTCGGTTATCCACAAATGCAAGTAGGTTTAACTAAACCTAGACAAGCTGGCGCAGTTACAGGCTTTTTAGAGGCTGCAACAGGTTTGCCATCTATGCAAGCAAAAAACCCAATTACAGACCCTAATTATGCGGCTTACGAACAGGGTCAAAATTACGGTGAATTAGCAAACGCAGCATTAATGGCAGCGCCAGGCATGGCAATGTTAGCAAAAAATCCACAAGTATTAGCAAGGGCAGCCAGTCCGTTGTATCGCCCACAAGTTACTACAGAAGCAGCAGTAACCCCTAGCAAAACCCTTTTAAACGCATCCGGCAATCCTGAAGCTGAACTATTAAGCCGTCAGCGTTACGAAACAGCAGCCAGCCCATCATTGTTGCGTGATGTTGCTGAAAGACAAGGATTTTGGGAAGGCGAAAGCAATCCATTATTCGTAGCTAAAGCGCAAAGAACTTTGAATGTAGGCAAAAACCCTGCATTATTGAAAGATGTAGCCCAGACCGCGGAAAACCTAGAACAAGCAGGTGCAGCGGTAACTAGAGTTACTCCATTACCTTATGGCAACTTATCCAAAGGCAACGCAGCATTACTAACCAGAAACGGCAAACCTTTAACTAATGAAGACATTAAAGAGTTAAATAAAGCATTAGGCGGTTTTGGCGATACTGTGGTCCAGCACAGGGCCGGCGGTGAAGGATTGATATTTAAAGGCGGTTGGGATGATTCTGTAAGCCTGCAAGAAATGGTAGACAAAGCCAAAGGAACTATCCCAGGTTTAAAAATTAAGCCAGCATTATCTACAGAAGGGATTGACCGCAAATATTTTGAACGCCCTGATTATCCACAGATGGGCGCGACACCAAGGGAAGCCAACCGTCAAGGTCAGCTTACCAAGGCATTTGATGAGATATTGAAAGCTAAAGGGTATCGGCAGGAGTAAAGTCAATTACTTTGTATTTATTTTGCAACCAAGGGGTAGACACTAAATGCTTGCCCTTTGGCGGTTCATTAAAATACAGTAAATAAGCCTGTTCGTATTCTTCCCTAGATTTCAGTATTGCTTTGGCAGCATTAGAACTATTGCCAGGGTAATGCGATAAATACGATTCGCAGGCCAACTCTACAGATTTTGGCGCAGGAAAAGCATCATTTTCCCAGCGATTGTAAGTAACCCTATGCACGCCCAGCAATTCAGCAGCTTTTTCTTGAGATACCCCTAGTATCTGTCGCCATCGTTTAATGTCATAAGTCATGTAACCCCCTATTAAATTCTTGTAAATACTGCAAAATCGGCACGGCCTTGTAGGCGCTGGAATGGTTGCGTTGGATAATGTTGGCGGTTTGTTCGCTATAAATTTCCACGATTGCTTTATTGGTCAATTTATCCACAATTACCCATGACGCTGTTTTGTTTAATGAAGTCATGTGATTCCCCTAGATATTTTTAGAATAAACGGAATAGGTATACCCATCTTTTTTAGCGTTTAATTCATCCGCTACTTCTTGGGCTTGGCTTTCAAAGTAATACAAAGTGGTTGAAATGCCACATAAACCTTCAGCGCTAATACATTTAATAAAATATGCGTTCATTTGTTTTCCCCTTAAGCGTAAGCAGTCCAATGTGATTCTTTAAAAATTGGTTTACCTTCAATAACGGTAACTGGTTCAATCTTCCATGCGCTAGAAAAGCTATTAACCTTGAAATGCGCTTCTGATGTTTCAGAGTATTTTTGAATCAATTTTTTAAATGGTTTGCCGATAAACTTGCCAGGCGCAGGAACACAATTACCTTGCAAATAACCATCTGATTCGCTAAATCTGCCAATTTCGCACACAGTAGCGGTTTTGCCGGAAACAGCAATTACTTCGTAGTAATCAATATTGGTCTGGTCATAGCCCCAAGATGATTTAAAAATATCACCAACTTTAACGCCATGATTGGCTGAAGCTGCAATACGGTCAGCTTTAATTTTGGCCTTGCGTTCTGCCCTGTCAGCAACATTCTTAAATGTGCGCACAACTTCAGTATTGCGTTGTTCTGCATTTTTAAAGCGATAGTGCCATGTAGGCTTAACTGCGCGGCCTACGAAACAAATAGCTGCACAAACTGGCGCTTCTTTGTAGTAAACCTGAACACCTAAGTCTTGGTCATCCCAAGATAATTCGTAACCTTCTGGAATGTAGCGTTTGTCTTGAATGTTGTTCATGTAAATTCCCCTTTAAATAAACATTGATAAGTTACTGCATGACTCCAATGTAACAGATTGCTACAGTATTTGTATAGGGACATACCCTAATATTTTTATATCTGTTGTTTTTTTGCAATTGATGTAGAATCTGCCTATACAAATCAACCACTTGAGAATGTATGACATCTAAAGTAGAACAAACTAGAAAGAAAACAGGCGGCAGACAAGCTGGAACGCCTAATAAGGTCACTCAAGAGGCCAGAGAGGCCGTTAGGGCATTGCTTGATGCTAACCTGCCATATCTTCAGACATGGCTTCAAAACACCGCAGAAGGCTTATTTGATGACCAGTCTGGAAAATGGATTGTTCCACCTAATCCTGGTAAAGCCTGCGATATTGTTCAAAACATGGTTGAGTATGCTGTGCCTAAACTTGCGAGGACTGAAGTTGTAGGCGATGAAAAGACTCCTGTCCGTATGGTGGTGTCTTGGAAGAAATAATCCAAGAAGTCGAACTCGACTATAAACCCAGAGATGTATTCTTAGATTTTCACGACAGAACCCAAAGGTGGGCTGTCATAGTAGCCCATCGGCGTTGCGGTAAAACAGTATCTTGTTTGAACGATATGATATTTCGCGCCCTAATAGAGGGCAAAGAAGACGGTAGATACGCTTATGTTGCACCATATTACAGCCAAGCAAAGAATGTAGCCTGGGACTACCTGTTACGCTTTAGTAAGCCTGTAATGGCTAAAGCTAATCAATCAGAACTATGGGTGGAATTAATAAATGGCGCAAGGATTAGGTTGTTTGGTGCTGATAATGCTGACTCTTTACGAGGTTTATACCTTGATGGGATTGTCCTAGATGAATATGCAGATATGCGCCCTCGTATTTGGGGCGAGATTATTCGGCCTTTGTTGGCAGACCGAAACGGACTTAATGGATTTAAGACCTGGGCTGTTTTCATCGGAACGCCTAAAGGTCATAACGCCTTCTTCGATATATACAATAACGCCACCAAAGACCCTGATTGGTATGTAAAAGTATTAAGGGCCAGCCAGACTGGCTTATTACCGCAGGCAGAATTAGACGATGCTAGAAAGGTAATGTCAGAAGACCAGTATCTTCAAGAGATGGAGTGCGATTTTGAATCGGCAATCTTGGGCGCGTATTTTGGTAAAGAGATGCGCCAACTGACAGACCAAGGCAGGATTCGCGATATTGAATATGACCCTATGTTTCCTGTGCATACAGCATGGGACTTGGGCTATTCAGATGACACCGCTATTTGGTTCTTCCAAGTCGTGCATGGCGAGATTCGCTGCCTTGATTACCACTACTCCAATGGTCAGCCGGTGGCATTTTATGCGGGCGTAATCCAATCAAGAGAAAAAGAACGCGGCTACAAATACGGTTATCACTACCTTCCACATGATGCCAGGGCAAAGACACTTGCATCAAATAGGTCGGTAATTGAACAACTTTCTGACAAAATTGCGTTAAAATCATTAAAAATTGTGCCAAATTTATCACTTCAAGATGGAATTCAAGCAAGCCGACTAGCATTGACTAGAACTTGGTTTGACCATAAGTGCGAAGATGGCATTGAATGTTTACGGCAATACCAGCGTGAGTATGATGAGGACAAAAAAGTCTTTAGGGATAAACCTAGACATGATTGGACTTCTCACGGTGCAGACGCATTTAGATACCTTTCAATCGTCTGGAAAGATGAAGCACGAATAGCGCAAAAGGATGACCCAATTAGGGGTCTGTTTGTAGGACAAACTGATGTATCGCTTAATGACCTTTGGAAAGATACCAAGGTCAAGACGGCAGGGAGAATTTGATGGCAAACGGCAAAGCAACGGTTAATAAGACTTACGAGGATTGGTATAAAACAATCGCTGGATATGAACGCAGCTATAAGCGTTGGGAAGCCAGAGTGGACAGAATCGTTAAAAAGTATAAAGACGATAGCCGTTATGACCGCAATCCTAATGCCAGGTTCAATATCCTTTGGTCAAATGTCCAAACAATCCAGCCAGCTATTTTTGCTAGACTGCCACGCCCTGATGTAAGCCGCCGATTCCGCGATAACGACCCAATTGGTCGAGTTGCTTCCCTAATGTTAGAACGCGCCTTAGAGTTTGAATTAGAACATTATGGTGACTACAAATCCGCTATGAATAATGCGGTGTTAGACCGTTTATTGGGTGGTCGTGGTCAAGCGTGGATTCGTTACGAACCGCACTTTAAGGGCATGGATTCTGAAGATATGCCGGAAGATGGCGTAGAAGTAACCGAAGATTCAGACGAAGCCGAAACAATGGATGCAGAGGCCATTGAAAACAAAGACGAAATTGAATACGAGTGCGCACCAATTGACTATGTTCATTGGAAAGGCTT
>Ga0213921_1000090_pt1 | contig 34832 bp, 57 predicted proteins | sample McNCre2017MG_FD_165041 | JGI IMG/M metagenome (GOLD analysis project Ga0213921, IMG submission 165041) | Freshwater microbial communities from McNutts Creek, Athens, Georgia, United States - 20-17 MG | ecosystem: Environmental > Aquatic > Freshwater > Creek | place: USA: Georgia | collected...
ATCCTCATTGATTGCGCCAGCCGCGGCCATCACACCAGATGGTGGTGGTTCAGGTTGCAGGCGCTGTGGAGGTGGTGCAGGGCGACCATCAATGTCCAATTGCTTGTAACGCAAATAGGCTGTGGACTTGATATTGGCCTGCGCCCATTCGTTTTCGTGTCCCTCATCCTGACCCTCTGCCATGATCCATTTGGCTTTAGGTGCAAGGGCAATGCTCTCGGTTAAGCTGGTTTGCCAGAAGTTGTACATCCGCTGTGGGTCTTTGGCGTGGCGGATCATGCCAAATTTCTTGCGTTTGTTGCCAATGACCACATGGCGACCGTAGCAGGGAATGACAGGGATATAACGACCCGGCCAATCGCGTTCCTCAATAACCTCAATCGCGGTCATCTTCTTCCACTTGATGGTTTTCTTATAGCTTTGGCGCTCAGCAATGACCGTCAAGCCAGCCAAGTCGATGCGTTCAAAGAAATCCTTGCCATCAGCAAATCTAGATGTGCCATCAGAAAGTTGATACAAGGTGGCTTTCTCGCGCACTGTGTAAAAGTATTCGGCAATGCGAATATCCTCTTTGGTAATCCATTCTGACTGACTGTCGCCTGTGCCGCGTTGGGTAAACGATGTCCCGTCATCGAGTCCGGGGTACGTTGCCCGAAACACATCCTTTGGAATCATGGTGGTTATTAGGCATTTCTCAGCGTCTGAACCATCTGGCGCGATTGAGTTTGGATCCCAATAAACTGTGAACGGGTTATCCACAGGGTCGATGATGATTTCTTGGTCGAAACTGTCCTCGCGGATGTACTTTGTATTCACCCTCCAGTAGCCCCAACCCATGCGAACAGCGTAGTCAAACCCGTTGTCATAGGCGTGGTCAGCGTTGGAGTTGACTTCAATGTGGCGAATCACCCCAGAAATGACCTGTGCAACCTTTTGGTCAGCTTGGGTGTTGGTGGCGTGGACTTTGATGCGTGGGCGTTGCTGGCGCTGTTGGTTTGTGACTTGACGGCAATAAGTGTCGAGCTTATTGATGGTCAGAACAGGGCGGGATTCAAGATTGCGGCTGTTTTGCAGTTCCACAGGCCACTGGTCGCCATTGACAAACTTCAAGTCCTCTAGGGCTTCTTGGCGGTTATTCGTGTCTGCGTCATTGCAGAACTTTAAGAAATCTATCGCCTCTTGAATTATTGGGTCGTAATCGTCCATTTAGCCCATCCAACTGTTTGCGCCACCGTACAGGGGCATTGGTTTTGGTTTCCTACGTTCTTTGGGTTCATTCACCATCAACCCTAGCATCCTGAACGCATCTGCGCCATGTGAATAATGGTCGTGCAAGGGCGTTCTGCTGAATTGTTTGGTGTCTGGATCAACCTCATAACGATAGTGCCTGAGACATTGTAGACCATCATAGCAATTTTCACTATCAAAATAACACGACCTGAATATCGTTCGCGCCGCGTTTATGCTGTCCACAACAGGCGTTTTGGGAATGATTTTGGTCTTATGCCCTGCCGCCCTGACGATTTCCTCAATCGACCGCCCATTTGCCGCTAGCGTTTTGTTCTCGGCATCGTGTGGCAACCACAGCGTGTCGTACACATAACCAAACTTTTGCATTTCAGACAGGTAATGGCTGATGGTCTGTTGGTTGTCTTCCAAGTACCTGATTAACCTTGTTTCCATGCCTATAAACTGCACAAACCAAATGGCTGTGGCATCAGCCCACCCAAGGTCAAACACCGCATGAACAGGTTTTGTGGCATCGTAGGGAACGCGGGTAATGCGGTTCTCCAGCTCTGCCAACTGAACCTCTTTGGCAAAGATAGCCCCATCGACTGTTTGCCTGCAAAACCCCTCCCAAACCGTACGGTGCGCCTCTGGGTCGCGGGACTTGAGGCTTTCCATCTCCAACTTCAGGGTGTCAGGAAACCACGGGTTATCAGACCAGTTAACCTTAGTCACCACCGCGTTATCAGGCTTGTGGACTACAAATCTTTGGTAGGTTTCGTCTGTCTCCAGCTCTGGGTTAAAGGTAACCCATATCTCGCTGTCAGGTTTGCGGATGGTTGGAATCAGCACGTTCCAGCTTAATCGGGTCACTGTTTGAGCTTCTTCCACCCAACAAATATCCACGCCCTCATAGGATTTGACATTAGCCACATTGTTCTTTAAGCCCACAAAACTGAACTCAGACCCATTCTTGCCTCGGATGCTGGCTTGGGTGATTTCGTAGAACGATTGCAAATTAAGGTCGATGATCTGGTCGCATAGCAGTTTGTGGACAGAATCCCGCATTGAAGTCATGAATTCCCGCGCACAAAGGATTCGCAAAGGTTCTTTGGCGGCTTTGATTAGCAGTGCTCGAGCTACTCCCCAAGACTTAGCGCCACCTCGCCCACCATATAAGACGCGGTATCGGGACTTTGGCGGGTCAAATAAACACGCCAGCTTGACAGGGAATTGGGCGTTGCTGACTTCACTCACTTGGTTTGACAAATGTCACTTGGATGCCCTGCAATAGCGGTGCGCCCTCTGCGCCTGTAATCTCCTGCTTTGTGCTTTCCCTGTACTTCTTCGGAAACCTTGCCGCCATTGATCTTGACCAGATTGAGGCATTCAGCTTGGCGCTTTCTTTCTCCTCAATCATGTGCGTTTGGCCTATTGTTTCCCACCAATCAAGCTCTAATTCCTTTGCATATTCCAAGGCGTGCAGAAATTCCTCGTGCTTATCTCTCCAATCGAATAAGACCCTAGTAGAAACCCCTAGATTTGCGGCTATTTGCTCAATTGATTTACCGATGCGCCCAAGTTCTATCGCCCTTTCGCAGAATGCAGGGTCATACAGGCTTGGTCTGCCAACTGGACGCTTTTCGGTAACTTCAGTCATTTCTTTGCGGTCTTAGCCGACTCCTTGAATGCTTTGGCGGTGGGTGCGCCCTTTTCTCCCACTTTCCTCATTCTTTCCACAGGTTTACCCTCTGCCTTTTCGCGCTTGATGCGCTCTTGTTTGGCATGGATGTTTGCGTAAAGTCCTGTTTTCATCAGCAATTCCAGTTCTTTAATGACGCTTTGGCTCGTTCTGCTGGGCCTTTGGCATTTTTTACCACTCCCTCCATCCGCGCACAAAATGATGCCTTGCGCCCCTCATCTTTCTTGGTCTTGGGGTTTGGCGCTGGCGGCTTTAGATTTGCATTGTTCTTTTTGTTGTATTCCTCGCGCCCCTTGGCAGTCATGCCTGCACCCTTTTCAGTAGGGTTGTAGGTCTTACCCTTGCCCGTGGTCTTGTGCGGGATTGGCTTGTCGTGCGCTTTCATTTCTTTTTCTTGGCTTTTTCAGCCTCGCGCTTTTCGCTATATGCGATGGCAACGGCTTGCTTTACAGGCTTGCCAGCCTTGATTTCGGTCTTGATGTTTTCTTTAAACGCCTTGGGGCTGGTCGACTTCTTTAACATCGTCTTTCTCCATTTCAGCCAGCATCCACTGGCATTGTTGCAATGCACCATTAATCTGGTGGATTTGTTGTTCCAACTCGCGGCCTTTTGCCATCAAGTCCTGAATTCTTAACTGGATCAATTCTTTGCTCATAAATCCTCTACCACTGCACAAATGTCTGCCTCTTGAATAATTTGGTAATCCTGACCGTTAATCCTGTGAACAGGCCAGTTCAGGTAATCACCATTCCCGTATTTAATGAAGTCGCCAACCTTGGTCTGGTCACAATCAGGACCAACCGCCACGACTGTTCCCTCATTAAATGATTCTTTATTGTTAACGTAGATTATGTCAGATAAGTTCCGCACCTGTGGTCTAACCACAACACGGTCACGCAGAGGTCGAATCATTGTCTGCCTCCTTTGCTGGTCTGCCACGGCGCTTGATAGGGATTATTTCAGCAGATGCTGATGTAAATTCGCCACACCACTCGTTGAAGTGCCTGTTTTGAAAGACAGGGTAACGGCGGCATTGCCCTAAAGCGCCAATATTGTTGAAAAACTTGCAGGACTTACAATTCAAGTCAACCACATCAACTCCTTTCAGTTGTTTGGCCAGAAGCGCCCTTGGGTCTGTTCCCCTTGGGCGTTTCGCTTTTTACATACCGTCTTGCTCGTGGGCCATGCGCTTGTGCTCATAGACGACTTTCTCGCCCATGTGACCTTTCATCTCGCCTTTGCGACCATCATGCATACCCATGTGGCTGGCTTCACGCATTCCCATGCCATCAGCCTTACCCATGCCCACACCGCCACGAATCGGGGCTTTGCGCTCGCCAGATGTGTCGCTAGACAATGCACCCTTGGGTGGGGTTGCGCCTGTGGTGGATGGCACACCCATGCCTTCTTTGTCGACTTTGCTGGCGGTAATCATTTTCTCGCCTGTGCGGTCACTGCTTTTTGCGCCCTTGGGTGCAACTTCTTTGCCGTAATAGCCCATTTTCGTTTCCTTGCAAGGTTAATGGAGTTTCCATTTTATATGAAATTCTGATTTGTCAATCGGTTTTTTGCAGGAATTCAATCGCCAAAAACACTCCAACTAAGGCAATAAACCCCAAGATTGCCCCAAACAAAAGAACAAATATAGTCATCAGTGCTTCTCCCATTTTTCACATAACTCCTTAACAGTTTTGCTTTTTCTAGGCTTGTCGCAGACACGGCTAATGGATTTTTGCTTTGCTTTTTGTTTAAGTGTCAGTGGCGGCGGTGGGTCTAAATGCAACCCATGATACCCAATTGTGCTTAACACCACCCCAAGAATTAAACGGTCAATCATGTGTTCTTCTCCTTGTTAGGCCATTCAGCCCAAAATATAGGTTTGCCAATCAGGTGTTCTTTTTCCATGACCATTTCAACAAACTCAAGTGGGGAAACCTGCACAAGTTCTTGCTCTGTGCGCTGTGGTGGAATGGCTCTAACCATGTGTTTTAACCAATCAGCCTGAAACCACTCATCTTGCCCGTTAATCCTGACGCATAGGTCTGTGTGATGTGCGTGTTTTAAACGGTCAATTATGCGTTGAATGGAATCTACTTCAAGCGAATTTATGTTTTTGTCAGTCAACAGCCACGCCACAGGCTCTTGGCTTTCCAAATTTGCAATGGCTTGGCGCTTACCTGCCGCTTCACCAAACGCATATCCATTTACATAACCCTCACGATACAAAGTATGCGAATCAAACTCTGCAATGGCTTGGCGGAGTTCTTCGGTGTATGCGTGAAAGTTAACACCGCCACCTTCTGCGGCTATTTCAAACGCCTCAAGCGCCTGTTTCAATACTTCAATCATGCTTGCAACCTCTGGCTTTGATGGCTTCAATCACATCAGCTTGAAACCAATTGCTGAATGATGTTTCTTTGATGATTTTGATTGCGGCTTCACGTTCTTTGGCGGCTACCAGTTTGGCAAAGTTCCACAATGGTTCAAAGCCGCTTTCGCCATGTGCGTATTGCCAACCAGCTTGTTTAGCCAAATCAATCATTTCATCTTGTGTCATGCGTAGTCCCCTTCCTCCGTGTGTTCAGTCAGCCGTGCCGTTAAACGAGCTATGCGCCGTTCGTTGTATTGGATAGCCGCATACGCATACTCAGCCGCAGTCTCAGCTTCCAACTTGCGTAGGTGTGCTTCTCGCAGTTCATAAGCAATAACCTCATGGATGGTTTTTGCTCGCATCAATTCTTTGACATATTTAACGGTTGATTCTCTGAAACTCATTTTTTCATCGCCCTGATATATAGCGCAAAGCTATGGGTTGTGTCTTTGCCAAATGCGCCCATGTTTTGAATCATGTCTGCCACTTCATCAATCACGTTATTTCTGAGTTCGTTATAAAACTCCTTTTGTGTTTTGGCTTTGAGTTGTGCCACATCATTTTCCAAACGATCTAGTTGCTGTTTAACAGCTTCCTGTTTGGCTTTGCTCTCGCGCTCAGTTTCATTAAATTCATTCATATCAATTTCTTTTGCGTCGGCACAAACCGCCATCTGCGCTCTGATCTGCCTGATTTTGATCTGGTGGTGTCGCCTGTCAATTCCACCAGCCCCAACTTTTGCAGTTCAGGCAAGCGCCTAGCCACTTGGTTTCCATCCAACCCAGTTAACTCAGCGATGCCATCCTTACCATGCGCCCCATACTTTTGCAGGCAGTCCAAAATTTTGTCAAAGTGCTGTTTGGCTAAATCCTTGGCTTGGTCTGCCGCGGCATGGCTTGTCACGGGGTCTAGCGCCCGTGCTCGCTCAAAAAGGCGCATCATCAAATCGACCCTTTGAATTTGTCTTTTCCTCCAAGTCATAGCAGTTTGCCCATCCATTCCAACCCCCTTCTGCCAGTGGCATTGCGTCAAATTTAATCTTCAGATTTCCATTGTCCTCAAATAAACTGCCAATGGTCATGTAGCGTTTCTTTTCTTGACCGTCTTTATTTGTGTAAACGCCAGTTACCACGGTGATGTTTTTAATCTTTTTCATCTTAACTCCTGAGTTTGTTTAATTGGGAAATTTTCTGGTCTACCTCTGCCAAGAACTCAATGACTTCTTTTTCAAGGTTTTGGACATAAAGTGGGTGAAATTCCACCCTCTTAATGAACAGTTGCAAGCCCTCGTCCATCCTTGGATCAAAACTTACAAAGTCACACCATTGGCGCTGAGTGCAGGCCATCTGCCATTGCATTTGCGTGTTGTACTTTTCAGGCACTTTTTGATCTAACAAAGTCTGAATATGTGTGTGCGTATTGGGACACTTGATCTCCACCAATCCCAAATCCCCCACCAAGCCATCAGGAGACGCACCAGCGCCTGCAATTGTGGGATGAGCTACAAACCCCACTTCTTCCACCAAAACATCCTTGACGGACTCGTAAGCGGCTCTGGCAAAAGGTTCTTGGTCAGTCCCCCACTGCATGGCGGCATTTGAAAATGATTCAGCAGGTTTTTTGGTCATGCGCTCGCAAACCAGTTGGGCAAGGTAGTTGTCCCTGCTGGTGCTGTAACCTGATTTGGTTTTGGCAATGATGTCTGCCACCCTGCTGGCGGTTACCTTGCCGCATCTGGCGGCATACCAATCTTCAGTCCCTTGTTGCATCTGTAATCTCCACTTTTTGTTGTAAAAGAATCAATAAAGCCAAATCCAGTTGGCTGATGGCTTTGTAGGCTTTTTTCCGCAAATCAGCCGTGCGGTCAAATTCAGCCGTGTCTTTAATCGCCCTCTCCAAATGCCATTGGGTCAGCCCCTCAAGCGCTTGTTTGGCCATGATTAAGGTGTTCAGGGATATATCGTGTTTCATTCTTCCCTCGCTTTTAGCATTGCGTCTGCCACTTTGTAGGCTTCAACAGAAACTTTTTCTAATTTTTCTTGGTCAATAGGAATGCAAAGCCAATATGACATAGCCCGTGCCGCAAAGTAATCACGCAAGGTCATGCCTTGCGATCCGTATTTGCCATCGCCATAATTGTGTATGTTTGTTGGGAATGCTGGTGGGTTGTTCATTTGCCCTCCAATTGGGTTTTCTTGGCATCCTTACGCGCAATCACTTGTTTTTGCCAAGCTGGATCGCCATTAGCGGCGGCATAAGCGGCTTTGTAGGTCTTTTGGAGTTCCTCTAACGTGTTTGTCTCGTCCATTGCCGCCATCAGGTCAGCCACTTGGCTTTCGTTAACCGTGGACTTGATCTCGGTGCGGCGGCTGGCGCTGTTGCCATCATCGTCTTCTGGCGCGATACCACAGGCGGCCATCAGGGAATAGCGTCTGGCATAAGTCAACGCTGACCCGTAGCCCTGTGGGTCTTGTTTGCTGGCAGGAACGTGCAATACACCGCACTCGAGCATCTCGCCAGATTCGTGGACAAACATGGTTTCGACCATCACGCCGTTGTCGCAGTCATAGCACTTCTGAATCAACGCGATGCCGTTGTCGTTCAAGCCTGAGATAACTGCCTCCACGCAGGCGGCAAGGTCAGCGTAGCGTGACTTGAAATGCGGGTTTGTAGAAGACTTTAGGGCTGGCCCAAAGGCTCGTTGTGCTTTAACCAGTGCGGTTGCGATTTTTTGCATTATGGTCTCCAAACAAAAAGGTCAAACAAAACCACCACGATGGCGGCAACAGATACGATCCACAGGGCGATTTGCGCCCAATCACGGGGTTTTTTGTAATGTTCAATGTCAAACATAGTCGTCCTCCCATTTCGCTTTGTATTCGCGTTCTAAACTGTCAATGACAGCGGCAGACAGCACGTTGTAAAGGTCTGCTTGCCCAAGGTAGGCGTGCCATAAATTGCCCGTGACAGGGCAAAAATAGCAATCAAGTTCTTCCAGCAGATCGTCATGGATGATGACAACGTGGTCTAAGCCAGTGTCTACCATGATGCGAGCATCATTAAAGGGTAGGGTTTCAATGTGTTTCATGGTTGTTCCTTTGTAGGGGCTTGCGCCCCGTTTAGTTAAGCGTAAGACAAGCCTTGGAACTCAAAAGAATCCGCAAAATCTGGTGCGGCAGATTTGCGAATTTCAATAGAAACGCAACCAAGACCGTAGCGTTCTGCTAGGTATTGTTTAGCGTCTGGGGTGTTGGCAACCACAAGAATAGTGGTAGCGTTGAAATCGGTGGGAGAGAAAGTGAAATCGGTCATGTGACCTCCTAAAAGACCCTATGCGTTGTGCTGGGGCATGGGTGTATTATTAAGCCAACTTAACCCCATGTCAACAGTTAAGACAGATTATTTTCTAGGGATTTACCCTAATGTTGCTTTTCTGTTAATCTAGCTTACAATTAAGCCATGACTAAACAAGACCTTATCAAACTTGCAGGCTCACAAAGTGAACTTGCCAAGATTTTGGGCATTTCCAAGCCAGCGGTTTGCCAGTGGAAGAATGTGCCTGAACTACGCCTACGCCAGTTGAAAGACTTGCGCCCTGAATGGTTTACACAGGAGAAAACATGAAAAAAGCACTTTTTGCCCTTTGGTTGGCCGCCAGCACCACAATGGTCTGGGCTTCTTGCACATACAGCACTTATTCCCAAAATGGGCGCACAGTGACCTGTACAACCTGTTGTTACGGTAATTCTTGCCAGACCAATTGCTATTGATGTAACATTGTTTGAAACACGGCTAGGTGGGGGGTAGCTATCCCACCGAAAAGAGAACCCACCCCTCCTGCCGAGGTTTCTTTTTTGGGTGGATTTTGGGGCGTGGGAATGCACTTTTACCAATTTCACATTGGCGACTACAAATCGCACACACACCATCTTTCGTTGATAGAAGATTTGGCATTTCGCCGACTTCTTGACCATTACTATTTGCATGAAGTACCCATTAAACAGCGGGATATTGCAAGACAAATAGGGATGCGCGACAACGAACAAGAGGTTTTGACCGTACTTAACGAATTCTTTGTTTCAACTGAAAAAGGCTTTGTAAACCCTCGTGCTGACGAGGAAATTGCCAAATATCGCAAGTTTTCAGAGGATGGCAAAAAAGGGGCGGCAAAGAGGTGGCATAAGGATGGCAATGGGGAGGCTATTAGCCCCCCTAATGCGACCCCAATAGCAACCAATAACCAAGAACCAATAACCAATAACCATAAACCAATAAGAATACAAGCGCCCGATGGCGTGTCATCAGATGTTTGGGAATCATTTGTTGCCCAACGAAAAGCCAGCAGAGCAGTCATCACTGAAACCGTGATTAAGTCAATCCAGCGCGAAGCTACCAAAGCAGGCTGGACACTTGAACAAGCATTGGCAGAATGTGCCGCACGGGGTTGGCGTGGCTTTAAGGCTGACTGGGTTGCAGAAAAGCACACCAACTTAACCAAAACAGGGCAAATGAATCAATCGGTCATGTCTGGCTTAACACGCGGTCTTTTGGGAGGTGGCAACCATGTCAAATTTATTGAATCCTGATGATGGCTTGGATTACATCTTTGCCAGAATGAGTGCCATATTTGGTGCGGCATTTACCCGCCATTGGGATGGCATTGACCCCAACCTAATACGCCAAGAATGGAAACGCCAGCTTGGTAACTTCCTGACCCATCAGCCCAGTTTGGATTACGCCATTGACCGTTTAAATGGAGAGTTTGTGCCAAGCGCCATCAAGTTCAGGGACTTTTGCAACGCTGGACCAGCTATCCCACGCGATGAACCGCAAATTACTTACAACCCTACGCCTGTTTCGCCTGAAGTTGTGGCAGAAGCAAAACGTAAACTTGCTGAATTGAAAAAGCAATATGAACAATGAACACAGAAAAATCGCCAATTCAATCCTTGATCGACACAAAGACGGGGAACAATTTAGCCAATCTGCCATTGACCAAGCGCTTAGAGATACAGGAGACCTTACGCCAGACGGAGGCGAGGTACTGGATCAAGCGGTTCAAGAAGATGGCCAAGGAGGAGGGTCAGTCAGAAGCATCAGCATGGTGGCAGAGAACCTTATCCGACTTAGTGAAAAGGCGTGGACAACCCGCCGTTGATGAACTTAGACAAAGAATGAACGATGAGATACGCCGCTAGAACTGACGCAAACAAAGACCAGATAGTCGTTGCTTTAAGGGCGGCTGGCGCTTATGTGTGGGATTTAAAGTTACCTGTTGACCTTTTGGTGGGATATGCGGGGCATACCTTTCTTGTGGAGATCAAACGGGACAGCAAAGCCCCTTTAACAGCCCTACAACGGACTTTTTTTGAGAATTGGTCTGGAGGTACGCTGGCAAGGATTGACAGCCCTGACGCGGCTCTTAGGATGATTGGGGTATTAAAGTGAATCCATACAAAATAACTGAACCAACGTGCATCAGTTTTAGTGGCGGCAGGACCAGCGCATATATGTTATATAAAGTATTAGAGTGCGGGGGGGGGCAACTGCCAGACGATGCAATTGTTTGTTTTGCCAACACTGGCAAAGAAGATGAGGCAACTTTGAGATTTGTCCAAGCCTGTTCTGATAATTGGAATGTTGAAATACATTGGCTTGAATTTCGTGATGCCGACCCAGCTTTTGAACGTGTAACATTTGAAACCGCCAGTAGAAATGGTGAACCATTTGAAGCGCTAATAAGAAAAAGACAATATTTGCCGAATCCTGTGACTAGATTTTGTACATCAGAATTGAAAATTCGCACTATTCACAAATACCTTAAATCACTTGGATGGGATCATAATGAACAAATGGATTGGGTTGGTATGCGAGCAGATGAACAACGCCGTGCCGCAAAAATTGCCGACAAATCAAGAATTCCTCTTGTTACTGCTGGCGTGACTAAGGAAACAGTTGGAGAATTTTGGCGCAATCAAACATTTGATTTGGAATTGCCAAACATTAATGGTGTGACATATCACGGCAATTGTGATTTATGTTTTCTAAAAGGTGGTTCACAAGTGTTATCCCTAATTGCGGAGAAACCAGAACGTGGAATTTGGTGGGCAAAAATGGAGGCATTGGCATTGGCATTGGCATCCAAGCCAAGCGGGGCGGTATTTCGTTCTGATCGCCCATCTTATGCTTCCATGATTCAGTTTGCGTCTGACCAGACAGATATGTTTGGATCAGATGATGAATCAATTGCTTGTTTTTGTGGAGATTAAATGAAACCAGAAGAAGCCACCCAAGCCATCAGGGATAGAGCGCCACTATATGGCGAAGCCAAAGCCCAGCGGGTTTACCTTGAGGAATTTCGCAAATCCAAAAAAGCCTTGCTGATGCGCAATGCCCTGATTAATGGGATTGATGCCGCCAGCCACCAAGAACGCGAGGCTTATTCTAGCCCTGAATATCAGACCTTAATTAAGGGTTTGGCAGAGGCGGTGGAAAAAGAGGAAACCTTGCGTTGGGAGTTGGAAAGCTATCGACTTGAGGTCGAAGTCTGGCGGACACGCGAAGCCACAAACAGGATGCAAGACAGGTCGCACCAATGAAATGTCCTGAATGCGGGACTTGGACTATTGTCAAAGAAACCAGAACCAGCACAGGCAACAGCCGCCGCCGCCGGCTTGAATGTGCCAATCAGCACAGATTTACCACTTTGGAGACCATCGTTGTTTCAAAAACACCAATACGTCAGAAGCAAAAAATTATTGAAACTGGTTGCCAGCCTTGACTGCCAATCCTGCGGGTCAGGTCACATGGTCCAAGCCGCGCACACAAACTGGGGTGGCGGCAAGGGCAGGGGAATTAAGGCAGATGATAACCTTGTGGCGGCGCTTTGCCTGAGATGTCATTACGACATAGACCAAGGTTCAGAACTTAGCAAAGAAGAACGGCAAGCTTTGTGGCAAGCCGCCCACGAGAGCACAGTTAATTTACTTGTGGAACGAGGCGAATGGCCTGCTGATGTGCCAGTGCCTAGTATTTTCTCATGTTAGGCAGAGGTGCTTCTTTTTGATTGGCCTCATGCGACCGCGGTGGATGGGCGTGTGCCATGTCAGTCTTTTCGTGCTTCTTAAGCTCTTTTTCTAACTCAGCGACTTTGCGAGCTTCTTTCTTATACTCGCGTTCCACAACGTAATCTTTAGACTCATGCGTTTTGCATTCGCCTTTGGTGATTTTGAAATTTGTTGCCATGACTACTCCTGATTTGTCATATTTCAAGCATACCATTTTCCTTGGCAATTGTGCCAAATTTTTTTAAGGGGTTCGTAATGTACAAACTTGAAATCAACATCAGCGACTGGTCTTTTGACGAAAACCAAAAAGTCATGATTGAGTGCGATGACTTCGAAAAAGTCCAAATCATTCAGGAATTCATTGAGTTTCAACAAGAACATGGCTGGTGCGTTGAGTATGAAGCAGTCAGCATTGAAGATGAAGACTATGAAGACGAAGACGAAGAAGAAGACGAAGAAGCCGAACTCGAAGTTGGCGATGTCGTTGAAGACGAAGACGGCTTAGTTTGGGAACTGGTGGGTTAATACCTAAAATGGGTGTTATCATACCCACGCAGTTGTCTTTAAGGGGGTCTACGGACTCCCTTTTTTTACACCTTATATAGCTTGCCTCTGAAATCCACCATGTTTTCTGCCCGTGCGTGTACAAGTTCTGGCCATAAAAGATTTCCATCATGGAATGTCAGCACTGCAAAACCAGACCGCCAGTTGGTGGGCGACAACTCCAAATAATTCTCAAACTGTGGGCCTGATGGCTCTGCCAATGTCCCTGTGTCCACCCCAAACCTTGTGCCGTTGTAATCGTCAAATGGCGTGACTTTAAGGCTGTGTAGATGCCCAGTACAAATATTTACCCCGCTATTCAAAGTGTTGTTATGGGTAGCGTGAATTCCACCCTTCCAACGGTGCTTGACAATTGTGTCCTCAGTAGGCCAACATGACCAACATGGATGCCAAGCAGGGAAATGGTCTTTTAAGCTAAACCCTTTGACAAACTCATACTGCGGCGCATTGCAGGCAAGGCGGTTTTCAAATCGTGCGTCGTGGTTGCCCAAAGTCCACACCAGTTGCACATTGCTTCTGGCTTTCTTTGCGACATCCTCAATCTCGCCCAAAGCAATTTCGCAGGCTTTCAGTTCTTGGATAACAGATGGCGTGGAGTCCCACCCAATGCGCGGATAACGGCTAATTGATGCCCCGTCGAATATATCGCCGTTAGCTATCACCGCCTTGGGCTGAAGCTCTTTAATCGCCCATAAAAGCCCTTTGTAGGCTGTTGTAGTGATGCTTGGCCAGAAATGTGCATCGCTAAACACAATCACAATTCCATTGAGCATTCCCAATTCTTTTCTAGCAGGATTGGCTTTTTTTGAAACATTCAGCAATGGTTCTTTGACTTCAAGAGACACACCATGCCTGATTTCAATTGCTCTGCGTCTGCGGTTAATGCCACGCAAACTCATGTCTGTAATTTTTTGGATTTCAGTGGGCGACTTATGTGTTTCCCACAGTTCAAGAAATTCTTTATCCGTGATTTTAGTCATAGCACCGCCAAAGTTTGGCGTATTAAGTCACAAAATTATGACAATAAGATTTACGCGTAAACCCTTGTTCCAGCTTTGTCAATGATTAATGACATCAACCTTGGTTTAAGATTTTCCTCATTGGGAATCGATACATGAGTCCAACGATCAAACTCTCTGATGCACTGGTCATAAGGCAAATCAGAATTAACGATTGCGCTCACCACCTCATCAGGTGTCATGTCTGGCACACGAAAATCGCAGGCGCACCCACGCCGATGTTGTGATTTGTCACTTGACCCCACAGCGCGGTTAACCTCTGCACTGCGAAATGCGCTGTTCACGATAATGGGTTTGTTACCTAGAAGTTTCTTTACATCTTCCAAAAAGAAAGCCAGACGTATCAGATTGGCCAATTCCTCATCATTAGGCGTATTGTCAAATTCACGATGGTCTGTGAAAGTTAATTCTTCAAGTGTGAAATGTTCTGATAAGTTCATGCTGGTTGTCTTTTAAAAAAGTCTTTTTTGTCAATCTTTAAATCCACGCATATTCCTATAACTTGCACATCCTTTGAGGAATATTCAGCTATCCTGTCTCTGACTTCTTGTAAACACTTTTGTTCATCAGTGGTGTAATTTTGCCCTTGAAAAAACCCACACTGCATTTCCATGCAGATGTACAAAAGTGGAATAAAGAAAGTCACTTCAGTGGGGTGGATTGGTGCAGTAGCTCATCTTTTTTCTGGCTACCAGCAGACGAACCAAAATAAAAGGCAATGATGCCTGTCCATGCAGTGCCAAGTGATCCTAACATCAACATCAGCGCATCAGATGTTTTGAAATGGTCTGTCATCAAGCCAATCAGGATGCCGAAGAATCCGATGGTGACGGCAATGGCCATGATGCCGGGTATCCAAGACTGCGTAGTCGACTGCATCTGTCTAGCTGACTTGCGGTCATCCACAGCAATCTTTTCAAAGTCCAACCCCATCTCTTGCGCCCTTGCCGCCATCGCTAATTCAGCAGTCTTGATCTGTGCGATCTGGTCAGCAGTTAACTTGCCCTCGGCAATGGTTTTATTAACGTCTTTGGGGTCAATGCCAACAGCTTTAGAGATTGCATCAACCGCCAAGCCTGCCAGTGGGCCGCCTAACGCAGTCGCAATGGTAGGTGCAATTTGTTTTAGCCAGTCCATCACTTCTCCTTTTTTTCGTTGATTAACTTTTGAATCTGTTGTTGTTGATGCTCAGTCTCATGCTTTGCTTGCAAAATGTCAAGGTACATCATCGCCATCATCGGCAAAAGAATAATGAACACAAAACACATGACAACCAACCCAATCAAAAACCCCAACGGATTTTCCTGTCTAGAATCAGGAGGTAAGCCATTAGATACAGGTAGAGGATAACTATTATTGTTGCGACCAGTAGCAGTGCCTTGTCTTGTAATGCGCTTATCATTTGTTTTCGTTGCCATGATTTAAGTCTTTCACGATGCATCTGCTCTAGTTCTGTTTGTTCCTGTTCTGCCTGTATGACCTTTCTCATTTCAATGAAATCTGTGTATATCGCGCCCAATTCAGGCGGGCTTTGATATATCAGCGTTTCTCTTAACTCTACCTCCATCTGCGCCATTCTTCTCTGAGCCAATACCCTGTCAAGGGCTTGCTGATTCAATGACGCAGTTTTGGGTTTTTTTTCTTCTTCTTTGACAACCTTGGTTAAGGTTTCCTGTGCAGTAAAGAATTTGCCCAAGTGACTACTGATGTCTTGCACGACATCAACCACTTCTGCGCCTGTTGCTTTGTATTCTTTATAAAGAGCACAACCTTGCTTAATGTAGCCAACAGCCGTGCTTGCCATTGCAATAAGAGTGATTGGATCAATTTCTTACCCCTTATGTAACCAATTTGTTGCGTAACCAATCAAGCTAGACAACGCTGAGACAATAGCCATCCCCATCCAAAAGCCCCCTTTGGATTGATTGGCTAACTCTAACAGTTTATCCATACTGTTTTCAAGTTTATCTATCTTGGCTTCCAAAGATTCAACTTTTTGCCAAAGCACTCCATATTTGACGGGATCAATTTCCATGATTAGGTTTTCATGATGTAGGCTAATGAATAGTACAAAGGCAAGTTTGTACCGCTTGGGCTTGATACAGATGAAGTGAATCCACCTGTATTTCCAACAGAGTAAGTTGTACCAGCACCCACAATAAATCTATCTCTTAGATCAGGTGTGCCATTTGAACCATTACACAACACATAACCAGATGGAATTGACCCAATTGAACCAGACCACGCAATAATTCCACCAGAGGGAACAGCAGTCGCCGATGCAATGCTTGAGGGAATGCCGTAAAGATTGTCATAGGTTTGGATAACAGAATTGGAGGAATCTGACAAAACAAACTTGTATGAATAACCAGAGTTCAACCAAATTTCATTAGGTGGCCGGCCATCTGTACCCAATTGAATGGGATTGGTATTTTGAATAGAACCTGATGAATCAGTGTAGGTTGCCAAAGGCGTACTAGAACCAGCTTGGTAGGTATAGATATACCCACCATTCAAAGGCAGTCCAGTAGTGGTAAAAAATTGAAATCCATTACCAATTGGGGCAAGTAGGTAAGCCATTGTCGTTTCCTTGTTTATTTAAATTGTGGGGCCATGCCGCGCAACTCAAATTTCTGCGGTTCTTCTTCAGCATTTTGACTCTTTTGCGTGGCAGAAACAATATTAGACAATGCTGTTCCTGTGGGTACAGTTAAGCCTAAATTTTTTGCTTGTCTAGCCACTTTACCCAAAGCATATGCGCTTTCGCCAACCAATCTAGGTGTTTGCAAAGGCAACGCAAACAAGAACGCAGGGTTTGTAAAACTGGCTATTCCTGTTGCAGTCTCCACACCTCCAGCTAATCCTCGTGCTGTTGGTGAACTCAATGCCTGACCAGACAATGCATTCAAAAATGGCTTGCCACCCTCTGCTTCCAATTGTTGAGCCAATGACAAACGATTACCATAATTGGTGTTTACATTGTTGCGTGTCAGACTTTGAAGTTTTCTGATGGCTGTATCAGCAGATGCTCGATTGTTCAGCGACAAAGCCTTTTCAATTTCTTTCAATGTTTCAGATGCTTCGGTATAGTCAGACATCACATTTGCATAAGTAGGCGCTTGGTCTGCAATTGTGCCTTTGACGGAGTTGTAAATTTTTCCGCCTACCCTGCTTGCATTTTCTTGGGTGTAGGGTATTTGTTCATTTAAAGCACCAATTTGCTGTTTTAAAGCATCTAAACCTTCTGGCGTGTGATAGTCAGCAGGATTTAATTTTTTCCAATCATTGACAGTTTTTTCTATGTTTTCAATGTGTTTATAGGCTTCTGGATTTTTAATTTGACCTTTAAAAGTTGTTTCTGCTTTTGCATCAGCAAGTGCTTGGTCAATTGCTTTGAAATCTAAAACAGTTTGGTCATTGCTTACATCTACCATTCCAGACTTATAAGCATTGGAACGGTTTTGACGCATTACATTCAAATTATGTTTTGCGTTATCTAAAACATTAGATATGGGAACTTCACCACGCAAATTTTGAGCAAAACTTTGATCGCCCTCATAACCAGCTTTTGCGGCACGTTTAATGTTCTCTGTTCCTGTGCCTGTGGTACTACCAAGAATAGGCGGAATTACCTTTTCGCCAGCTTTGAGTGTCAAACCTATGGGGCTTGTATATTCTGAGGCAGTCCTTAGACCCGTGGCTACACTTGGCATACCAGCTTTGCCAGCCAGTCCAGCACCGCCAGAAAACACTGTTGACAAGTCACTAGCAACACCAACAGGGTCATATGCTAAAGCTTCTTTGAATCCCTGAGAGCTTCCATAGCGTTCTTTGTAAAACTGACCCACTGCATTTGCAGTCTTTACTGCCCTGTCAATTGCTTCTGGGTGTGCATCTAAGGCATCAATGTAATTTGCAATGTGTTTTGGGGTGATGTTATGCAAACCACCAGCCATCAAATCCATGACACTGGTTGCTGTCTCCAATGGATTGGTGACTGCCTGATACATACCTTTACCCAAATTAATGGCGCTTTGTGGAACATTTTTTAATGCTGTTAAAGGTACATCTTGCCAAGAAATGCCTTCTCCCTCTGCATCGCCTGACATACCTTGCATCAAATTTTGGGCGGCTTGCAAATCAATTGGCCTTGATCCCCCCTGATCTTCAACCAAATGCTTTATATCTTCATATGTAATTGGTTTTTCAGGTGTCATTGCTCACCCTTTGAAAGTTTTTCAACGGCTTCCTTTTGCTTGAAAAGATTTTCTAAATCTTTGCCTTTGAAATATCGTTTGAATTGCTTTTTATCTGATTCTGACAATTGACTCATTGATTTATTGCCAAACAGCCCAATCAGATGCATGACATCAGGGTCTTTGGTTAGATTGCTGAATTTCGCTTCAAAGTCTGCGATAGCGGCAAGGTTAGGTTTGCTTGGGTTTCCTCTGGCATTCAAAACGCCTTGGTTATACAAAGACTCAGCAGACAAAATACCTTTATCGTTATAAATGATGTTTCTTAATGTGTCTTTGTCATTGCCAAAATTACCATAAGCCGCACGAACTGACTCTTGGTCTTGGTTTGACCTTGTTGAAACTTGTCTTGCACGTTGTTCCAAATATTTTTGGATGGTCTGTTCTTTAGGATTCAATGTAATGCCTGCTGTTTTACCAGCAATAAAATTGGAAACCTTACCAACATTGACATCTTTATCATCAAGCAATTTAAGAATCTTGTCGTTAGTGCTTAACACATTAGGCACTGACTCAGGATTACCCAAACTCATTGCGTTGGAGGCAAAAGTTGGCAATTTGCTCAATCTGCCCACACGTTCTTTGTATGCATCAAAAGTTTCGTCTGGTGCTCGTTGAATGCCACCTTGTTTTTCAAACTGTTTGACGACATCAGTAGGTGCAGGCTTGACCACAGGTTTTGCCGCAGGTTGTGTGGCGGGTTGTGTGGCTGGTTGTGCAGGGGCTGTTTGACCACCAGCGGCAGGCGCACCGGGGTACACCATGAACTTAGTCGCCCCAGTTTCTGTTGGCGCAGTAGTTACCATTGGCGCTGTGCCTTTTCTGATAGTTCCCAATGGCTGTATTTTGGGTGCTTCTCCGCCAATTGATGGCGTAATGGCTTGTTGAACTACCTCAGGGCCTGTGTCTACATTTGCGACTTTTGTTGCGAATGCGGCTTCTTGTTGTTCTGGCGACAACAAAGATTGTGCTTCTCTAACAGCACCTTGAGCAACATAATCGCCTGCTGGAATGTTGTCAAACAATGATGTGTAATGCGAAATTAACTCATGCAATTCAGGATTGTCTGGATTAACTTTTTGCAAAATTTGCAATTCGTTTTTATAGCTTTGAGGGTCTTGAATGCCTAATCTACCCAAAACAGCCATTCGATCAGAAATTATTTCACGTTGTTTCTGTGTTAATTTTTGTTTTGATTCTTGTACACCAGTTTGTGCATTAGCCAAAGATGTCAATTTATCTAAAACAGCACCCCCAGTTAAAGGGGCAATTCTTGGAATTGCGTTGTATGCTTTTTTCAGATCAATTCTGCCATTGGTCATGAAATTATCAGGATTTGAATTAAATTCCTGTAATGCCAAACGTTCTTGGTTTTCTTGTTCTGTTTTCCCTAAACCAATTTCTCCTGATCTGGCTTCTTGACCAGCAGTTTGTGTCAAATACTTTTGTTTTTCAAGTTCCAAAGGATTGGTAGCGGCTCTTTGCTGATATTGCTGAACAGCATTGGCCATGTTGACCATTTCACCCAAGGTCATCTGTTGAGGTGGTCTAGCTTGTGCGGCTACTGGTGCGAAATCTGCCATGATTTATTCCTTATGGTTGACCGTAGTAACCAGAATAGGCTGATGGGCTGATGTTATAACCAGCCGCACCAGCAGGCGCATTTCCGATTGCATTGTAGGCATTCATAAAATTACTGCCACTTGTTGGGGACGCCAATGGATTTCTTTGCCCTAACAAGTTAGACAAATATTGTTGATTGCCAAGTGTTTGTGCGCCGCCAGCCAAAGCATTAGCCACGCCGACTTGACCAGCGCCAAGGGCTGTTCCTGCACCTGCTATTGCGTTTCCTACACCTTGACCCGCTTGTGCTGATTGTTGACCTGTTTGGCCAAGTGATGTCTGTCCAAGTCCTGCAATAGAAGCTAATGAGTTGTAAATATTGCTACGCTGTGTTTGAAAACGATTAAAGGCATTTCCATATTCTTGACTGGCTTGACCTTGGGTGTAGTCTTGCATACCCCTTAAAGCATTTCCACCAATCAATCCACCTCCCACATTAGCCTGACCTTGTAAGGCACGTTGACCTTGTTGGAGGCGAAATGCGTAGCCGGGATCCATGCCAGCCGCAAACTGTTCTGGCCCAAATTGTTGGGTCAAATAAGGTTTCATTCCACCTATGTCTGACAATGCAGAATACCCAGCTTCCCTATATGGCGCTTGTTGTGCATTCTGAATGTCAAACATCTGCTTTTGCAATTGAGCAGATTCACGCATTGCATCAGCTTGGGTCTTTGCACCTTTATTAGCGCCAAATGCGCTAATTGCTGACCCTCCAAGTATTGCACCTGCTATCCACGGCATATCAATCCCCTTTAATCAAAACTTGATCCACTTTTGACGGGTCTTTTTCGTCAGTAGAGTGAATGCAATACCAAACAACATCGGTCAAGGCTTTTACGCCGTGATACATACCCGCTTTAATCTCAATGCAGGCTGGCGCTTCAATGATTTGATTTTCACCAGCATTAGCCACAATAACGCTACCTTTTGCCAAAATAGACAGATGAGAATATTCATGCATATGCTGTACTAGCGTCTCGCCAGCCGCAATATGCGTTTCCTTGGCATACAAGCCATCAGAAAAATGATGAATAATCTTAGGTTCATTCATGGGTTGTAATAAGGCACTTTATAAGGTTTTCCGTTCACTGTCACATTGATGAATCCCACAGGATTTGCTGGCAAAGTTGCTGACCCTGCGGTGGCCGTAGACGCACTCGAAAAGTTAAGCAGATTCAAAAAGAACTGTTGCCATGCCCTTGTTGGGCGTTTGGTTTGCCCATCCAAGAACTCAGCTTGCGGGTAAGGATTGGTTTGGCTTGTGCTGTAAATGTTTGACATCAGTTGTCGCCTGTGCTTCCTTTGAGGTTCGCAGACACAATGACCGCCTTAACTGGGTCAGTTACCACAACCTCAAAAATACGATCCCTAGCCATGCCCAAACGCCTCCAAATTGCACGATTTTTGTATTTGCCAATTTGTCCGATTGTGACCCAGTATTCACGCGACCATGTTGAACCGCCATCGTTAGACCAGCGTAACATTGCCTGTGGATAAGTTGTCGTATCTATGGGGTTTATTTTAGACCCATTTCCAATAATATTTACATCTGTTGGCCCGATTACCAAATACCCATCAGCAGAAATGATATAGGGGTCTGTCAGGTAAAAGGTAGGGAAAGTGACTGACAAGCCTGTCGTCCCGACACCGGGCTGAAACTGCAATTGCAACTCATCAAAATACTGCCTTTGCAAGTCCGCTGTCAGGTGTGGCGCTCTGCGTAAACGGCGAATCATCTGCCCATCATCTGTGTAGTTGTCAGGGTCTAACTCGTAAATCCTGCCATTTTCATAATCCCCACACAAAACCATTCCCTGAAACACAGCAGAACAGTTCCCCCTGTGGCGGCTGTACTGGTTACTGTTGTTCACATAAAGCCATTTGTGCCACATGGTTGTGGTGGCATCGTAGACCCATGTTAAGTTAATCGATGGGAATGTCACGACATAACATTCATGTCCCTCTAACTGATAAGTCCAAGATATGGCATCGTCAATGTTTTGATTTACAAGAGTATTTTCCACGGCGTGGGTGGAGATACGCTGAGGAATGTAGCCATTCATCATCATGATTTGCCCTTGACCGCGAATGTTGCGCGATACATAAGCAAAGGAGTTTCCTACCCTAGAAATGGAAAAGACTGCGGCAATGCCGTGCTGGGTCGATGTGCCGGGGATCCTCTGAAACGGGAACGGCGTTGTCCCCACATCTACCCAAACCTCTGACGATGCCTCACCCATCAAATAAATCTCTCGATGGTCAACAATCAAAGACACTAAGTTATCAGGCGCACCATCCTTAGATGCAAATGACAAAGCCTGTGAAACAGGACTTAATGCATCAGAAGCACCATATTGCTGTGTATTGGGGCGGTTATAAATAAAATAATTGTCAACAATATCGACTGTGTTGCCACCTGAAAATGCGCCATCTGTGCTTGGAATTTGGGTGAAATTCAATGCATACATGGTCTCAGAACTGATATTCTGTGAATTACTGACCGTGTATGTGCCTGTTGAACCTGTACCCGTGCCAAGGGCTGTAATCATGGTATTAGCTGAAATACCAGCACCTTGGATGGTTTGACCCAAATAAAGTGTGCCAGAACTCACCGCAGTTACGTTCAATGTGGTTGGCGCATATTTGTATGTCAAACCTGTGGGCGTTCCAACAGTCGTGGTGATTGCTGTGCCACCAGATGTAGCAGATAGCGTAAAGGTGGTTGATCCGTTTGTGGCAATGATGTAATAAGTCGTTGGATTGGTATATCCAGTAATCGACCCTGTACCACCAAATGTGCCACTGATGGTTAGAGATTGACCAATAGCTAACGTAAAAGGCGCGGCACTGCATGAAAACTGTCCTGCTAAACCTGTGATACTCACGCCAGTTAAAGTGCCGCCAATGGTGGCTGTAACGATAGCGCCAGCCGATGCACCAGACATGGATTCACTTGCCACTGTCTGAGAAGTGCTCAGGGTATAAGTACCAATTCCACCAGAACCCGTACCAAAGGCAGTTATCACGGTGGAGTTAGCTATACCTAACCCAAAAATCTGTTGTCCAACCGCCAAAGTGCCAGAAGTCACAGCAGTCACAGTCAGGGTTGTACCTGACATTGACCCCGTAAAAGTCACTGAGGAGGGTGAAGAAATGCGCCATGTGTAGCGATAAGCCCCGTCCACAATGTAGACGTTCTGACCGTTATCAGTGATGCCAACCCGACCTGTGGAGGTGTTTAAATACCCGACAATTGTGGGAGTCAGGTTAGAGGTCATCACATACACATACGCACCACAGACAGCGACCATTTGTGCGCCGCCTGAGACAGTACGCATACCGCGAACTTCAGCGTTGTTTAGGACAACTTTGGCGGTCAGCCCCGGTGTCGGATACAGCGCCACCACGCCGCGGTCGCCGGGTTGCTTCAACACATCAATCTCAGGGCGGAAGTTAATACACTCCTGTGCGTCCTGATAAATGCTTGGCGCTTCGTAACTTGGGCCAACAAAACCAAAATCAGGCATATCTAGTCCTTATACGATTTGCCGGCCAGCAAAGTTTTCATGCTTGGCAAGCTGATACCAAAACGCTTGGCCAATTCCTTTGTGGAAATGCCTTCTTTGCGTAATTGTCTGGCTTCTCTTGCTTGTGTCATGCTTAATTTTGCCCTTGGACCTTTGTCACCGCTAAAGTCAGGACTTCTTCCTTTAGCAACTTTGTCAGCCATATTGTCGGCATGAGTGCCAACAAACAAATGTTTTGGATTGCAACAAGATGGGTTATCGCAAGTGTGTAAAAGAAAACCAAAATCGTCAGTGCTTTGTGGCGCATTGAGAGTAATTGTGTTTGGAAATGCAAGATTAAAAATAACACGATGGGCATAGTAGCCGTGATCATTGATCCACGTGCGACCATATCCCTCTTTATTCTTGTATCCCAACCAATTCCAGCAATCATCTTCACCTTTCTTGTTAACCTTACTCCATAACACTTCTGGTGTGTTTGCTGGTCTCCCAGCATTCCCTACCTCTCGCCCAACCTTTGCTCTGTATGCCGCATTGTCTCGATCACGTTTACGTTGGATTGCTTCTTCTTTGGTGTACATGGTTTTCTCCTTGAAAGTACACCTTGATTATAGCGGAAAAAGTCACCTGAAGAAACCCCCCGAAAGAATCCAACCCGCATCCTTAGCCCTGCCCACCAACAGCGAATCAGGATAACGCGACACTTGGACAGGGCGCATATTGGTTCGCTTAATTGTGGACTTGGCTTGAGCCGCATACCCTTGAATCATTGCAATCTGAACCTGATTGTTTTTGCCGTACATTGGCATCAGGCGTTCAGCCAAACACCACCGCAACGCCATTGAATAGGCTTGGGGCAACACAATCGTGTCATTGATGGTTTCATAGCGCCTGAAAATTGTGTCCACAAACAAGTGCATTTCGCCTTGACTAGGGTTAGGCCACAAAAAGATGTTGCCCAAAACCTCTGTGGGTTGGTAATAAAGCGCTTTAGGCCAAGGCCCTGATAGCGTTTTAAGACCAATCATCTCGTATTCTTCCACCCCTAGAATAGCCACTGGATAATCTAACCCACCATTGATAATTGGTTGTCCATTAGAATTAGTGTTAATGCGGACAAAAGCAGAATTAATAACAAGCGGTCGCTGGTAATAAGCATTGATTGTTGTAGATGCCGCATTTTGGGATATGTTGACCGTGTATGTACCCGCTTCATTGACATTACCCCCTGCGCCTGTGGCAAACCCTGTGATGGTTGTGCCAGTTGTGATGCCAGTGCCACTTAGGTTTTGACCCAAGGCAATAGCACCAGAATTAATTGAGGTGACAGTTAAGACATTACCAACAATGCTTCCGACAAAGTTTGCACCGATCTGACCACCGGGGCCAATCGTGTACTGCGTCTGCCCTGAAACAACAGGAAAAATAACCTCAGTCTTATAAAAGACCATCATGTCTTCATTTGACCACTGGTCAATGAGGTCATTGAGCATATCAAACGCATCTTGCGCCGCATCTGGCGTTGGCGTTTCGCCAGCTTCCAAAGCGCCTATGTCTTTTAAAGCCCTGCTGATAATGTCAATTGGTTGCATCTCATACCCTTACAGATTTGGCGTGTAAATTTGCGGCATCCAAGGGGCAACAACAACTCTATTTCCTGACATGGACGCTAGTTGTTCCTCTAATCGTGATTCTATGAAATTCTGCCCAAATTGGGTAGTTTCTTTGAAAATCCACTCAATCACATCTTGTTCTGTGACTTCAGCAAAAGGCTTTTCTAGGCTTTGATCTTTGAAAACCCAATAGCCTTCAGTCTCCACTGTGTTGTCAGAATCTTGAGCAGTAACAAAGTATTTAGCCTGAGTAATTACCTCGCCATCTGCTTTGATTTCTAGGATTTTCCAGCTATGTTTCATTGTGGTTCAGCAGGTGGTTGTTCAGCCTGTTGCGCCGCTACTGCCGCATCGTGTGCCGCTTGTTCTTCTGGTGTGTACTCAATGATCTTGGTTTCACCAGTTTGGACATTTACTTCGATTCTGTGTGTCATGGTGTTTACTCGTAAAGAATGTTAATTGTTCCAGCATCAAATACATCCGTGCCGTTTACCGTGGTTAGACGAATTCTGTCAACTGCGCCTGAAAGTGACACGCTTCCACCAATAGCAAAAGCCCTAGCAATATCGCTTCTACCAGTAGCGCCAGAAGCAGTATAGGCATTTGAACCAATTAAAGTTATTGTCAAATTTCCATACAAAAGACCAGAAGAAATAAAAGTATTTGAATTTACATAAAATCCAGTTGTGAAGTTAATTACTTCAGCACCAGACATAATAGCCCCCAAATACCCAGTAGTCTGCACTGAGCCAGAACCAATCTGAATCATAGGCGCAGATGCGCCGTTTGTACTTACACCATTTAGCATCACAGTGATCCGTTTTACCCAAGACGGTATACCTGTGAAGTCAATGCTTGTACCTGATGTGGAGGCAACAGCAGTGCCAGAGGTAATCCCCAGTACCGCACCTGAGTTGATCGTGACGCTTGCTGAACCGTCGATGACTGTACTCATGCCCATGTCCCCACGTTAGTCGCTGCGCCAGATGCACTCAGCGGATTGATTCGGATGTAACTACCAGCCACTGTTGAGTAAGCACCGCCAGGTGCGGCGGTTAATGTGTACTGAGGAATGAATGTGCCACCAGCGTTCACTGATACTGTGCCTTTTAAAATTACTGCCCAAGTCACAGCCGCTGACGTAGTTTGTAAATTGGTAGTTGAGTTAGATGCCGTTGTTGCAAATGAACCATAACAAGTTGTTCCTATACCCCCACCAGATGTACTTGACGCTATTGCAACTGCATTTGAAAGGTACAAAATATTATTTAATGTTGCTGTGCCAGCAAAGCCAAATCCAAAAGTATGTGATGTAGTACCCGCGCTTTTTGTGAATACAACATTCATTTCAAACTCATAAACAGTGCTTGAAGACAGCGTTACACCAACACCAAATATGTTTTGTGCGCTTGTACTATTTGCACCAGCCAATGAAGAATCAAGTCTGTAATACTGCTGAGTCGGAACAATACCTCGCTGTGTGCCGATAGGTGTACCGGCAAAGATGGGGCTTGAGTATTCAATCTGCCCTACCGCGGCTGGGCTCGATAGCGTGTCAGAAGTTAAAACAAGTATTGACATGATTATCCTTCGTACAGAATGTTGATACTGCCAGCGTCGAATGTGTCTGTTCCATTTATTGTGGTCACGCGAACAGCAGTCAAAGCCGCACCAAGCGAAACTGAACCGCCTCCAAGCAAACCACCATTTGTAGTAGATGAGCCACCACAAACAGCCATGTAAGACCAGATGTTTCCACTGACATTTGTGATTACGCAACTGCCGCCATAGGTAGTAGTTCCACCAGCAGTTTGATTTTGACCTATTGGGAATCCACCAGTATCAGTAGCCCCACCAAGACTTGCCGCACCAAATGTGACACCAAAAGTCACATAACCTGATGTTGTATAAGTTGTTGAACCAGTACCAAGTTGAATTCTAAATGTTGAGTTACCACTAAGACTAACTGCGTTAAACATCACAGTAATTTTTTTAATCCAACTTGGCAAACCAGTGAAATCAATTGAAGTACCAGATGTTGACGCAACCGCTGTTCCCAATGTATTGACAGAGTTTGTCGCAGTGGCGGCTTGAAGTGTCAGCGTGTTTGTACCTGCAACAGCAGGTGCGGCAATCGTTACCTGCCCTGATGTGTCGCCTGTTAATACAAGTGAAGCCATCTTTTATCCTTTATAAAACAACCCAGCGCGAGCCAGTTGGAACTGTGACTGATTGGCCTGATGCAATTGTGATTGGGCCTGTGGACATTGCATTATTATTTGCTGTGATTGTATAACTTGCAGTCACAGTTTGACCATTTTCATAAAAAATAGCATCACTGCCTGCGCCTGTCGCCCCACCCAAAGAAGTCCAAGAACTGCCGTTGTAACCCTCATATTTAACAAGGGTTGAGTTATATCGAATCTTTCCTGTTGCCGCAGATGGGCGCTGGGCAGTCGTACCAACCGAAATCTGTGTTGCACCTGTGGACGCAAATGAGGAGTCTGCCGTACTTGCAAACATAGCCCCAGCGGTCAGGTTTGTTCCATCAAATGTTAATGCACTTGAATTGGTCAAAACACCACCAGAACCCGCATAAGTGACCTGACCAGAAGTCAATGTCGATGTACTCCACGCCATGTAACCAGTGGCGGCAGGCACGTTAATGGTGTATGTTCCAGCCGTATTTGGGCCAAGAAAGCTAACCTGACCCCCTAAAACTGCTGAAAAAACTAAGGTACTCATGTCATGTCCTTTTTACAAAACTACCCATCTTGAACCAGAAGACACAGTTACAGTTTGACCAGATGCAACAGTAATTGGGCCTGCCGAAACACCAGATGAACCAGATGGAATCGTGTAGCTAGTTGAGACTGTCTTGCTGTTAATGGTAATTCCATTTGATGAATTATGTACAGTCGCAGTCAAAGTTCCAGTGCTAGGCACAAAACTTAACTTTGTCGATGATGTGGTCGCTGGATTGTTGCCAGAGCTATTTGCAGAAATAACTGGATACCAAGTGCTTGATGAACTGGTGTTGTCAGTAATCGCAATATTTGTGGCATTTGTGGCGGTGGTTGCTGTGGTCGCTGACCCTGCTGAACCATCAATGCTTGTTCCTGTCAGGGAAATTGAACCTGACGCACGGTTAAGGGCAACCGCCGTTGTTCCAATGTAAACCGTTGAATTACCCAATACTGAGCTTGGAATTGTGCCAGACAGGTTACCAGCAGTTAAGCTAGTCAAACTTGCCCCAGACCCGCTAAACCCCGTGGCGGTCAATACACCTGTGCTTGGGTTGTATTGGTATTTAGTTGAGCTTGTGTATTCTGTGCTGATCGTCCCTGAAGTTGCCGCGGCAAACAAAGGATAACGAGTAGCGTTAGTGGTTGTATCGTCTGACAGGGTAATTGAGGATGCAGGCGTTGTCCAAGTGGGCGCACCTGATCCGTTTGAGGTTAATACCTGTCCTGTTGTGCCAGCCGCAGTAAACGCATAGGCTGTGCCACTACCATAAGCCACCGCGCCAGATGTGGGCGTTGCTGTACCGTTTGTGCCGCCTTGGGCAATAGCAATCTGACCAATGATGTAACCAGTGTCAATCGACTGATTCATCGGGTTGATGTACAGCTTACCGTTGCTTGGATTAGAGTACAAGCAAACACCCAAATGCACTGCGTAATTAGGCGTTGTGGGTTCAGTTTGAGTAATAGCGCCAGCAGTGGTCGCAGACAAGTAAATCGGACTACCAGCAGTCAACAGGCTGGTGTCCAACCCTGTCACTGTGCCTTGCGTGACGATATAGCCGTTTGTGTTGTTAGGAATATCTTGGTTAGCAATGCCAATGACCTGAGATGTGCTGTAAGCATTGGCTTGGGCAAGAATGACATTACCTACTTGACCAGTTGAACCAGAGATGTAAACCACTTTTCCTTTAAGGATGGTCGAACCTGTGGAATTCCTTACCTCTTGCTGGATTTCCTGACCAATATGAACAATGTTATTGGTGGTATTGTTGTAATACGCCAAAGCAGATGAATTGGTGTCGTACCACAACCGACCACCAACATAAGTTGGCGATGTTGTCGCCGTGAAAGTCGCGTAATCGCTAATCGTTGGGTTATTCAGCGTGGCGGCAGTCGCCAAAGCCACCACCGTGCCTGTTCCTGTGGTGCTGTAACTTGTATTCCAACCTGTGCCAGTTGAACTTGGGATTCCTGATGGCGGGTAAACCATAGGGCTTGTGTTTGTAATCGTTACTGCGGCAGAACCGTTGTAAGAAGTACCTGAAAGCCCTGATCCAATCGTCAAACTGAACAGATTTGACCCTAGCGACACGCCAGAAATCGTACTGTTTGCCAGTTGAGCATTAGTAATCGTGCCACTCAAATCAGTCGTTGGGATGGTCGATGACGCTGTGAATGCGCTTGTGCCATTTCCCTTGACATAACCCGTCAGTGTGGCCGCCCCTGTGCCACCATAAGCCACGCCAATCGTGCTTGCGTTCCATGTGCCTGCGGTCAGCGTGCCAACGCCTGTGATGCCCGTGTAAGACCCTGAAATCAGGCTAGATGCAATCGTGCCAGAAGTGATCTGAGATGCGTTTATAGCGATGCTTTGGGCGCTTAAAGAGGTCAATTGACCTTGGGCATTGACTTGGGCGCTTAAAGTCTGAGAGGCTGACCCATAACTGCCAGCGGTCACGCCTGTGTTTGTGATGCTGAATGTGTTGGAGGCTAAAGTTAAGCCTGTGCCAGCAAAATAAGTCCCCGTGCCTGAGAACTGAACCCAAGGCATGGCAGTGACGTTAATCGTGCCAGTATCTGCCGCCGTTGAAACCCAACCCGTATTGGCGTTGTTTGTGCCATTCAAAATGACTGTGTAAGCGCCCGGCACTTCTGACCAAACATCCATGTCAGTCGAGCGTGTCCATGCGCTTGCAGAGGCAATATAAATACCATTTTCAGCAGAATTTGTTTGGTTTTTGACCAAAACGCGGTCACCCGCCAAGGTCGTATACCCATCAATTGTTTGCAATCCAGACAGCGTGATGTTTGCTGTTGTGCCGCATTTGACCGCTTGCTTGGGATTTAACCCTTGGGCAATTTGGTCAACGTAATATTTGTTTGTAATATCTGTGTTTGCCGTGGGCGTAGTTGTGATTTGCCCCGTGGTTGTCAGGATATTGGTAAAAACCCCTGTGGATGGGGTTGTTGCGCCAATGGTTGTGCTGTCAATCGTGCTTGCGGTGATATGCAAGCCAGACTGATTCGGATCAATAGAGGCGTAAAAGGGCTGACCCTGACCGATAAAGGTTTGAAATGTTCCATCGACCGCAAAATAAGCCTGAACAGGCAGTAGGTTTTGATCTATGACTTTTGCAGGGTCAGCCATGAGCTTACGATTGGTCAGCGGCTGGAGTTACATACAAAATGCCAGCAGTAGCGGAATTGCTCTTTGCTGTCAGATAGTATGGTGTTGTTGGAGTCGCCACAATCAGCGGAGTTGTCATGCTTGCAGGCAGAACAAAGTCGCCATTAGTGCCATCAACGGGGAAAGTGGGCGCACCGGGGTCAACCGTCCCCCACCTCACCGCCATCGGCGCACCGCCCGTATTCAAGAACGATGTGTAGTTGATCTGGTCATTCGTATTGTCATCAATCAACACAGCAGAATGCGCTGTATTTGTGACTGATAACGCTACTGTTTGACCAGCATTGCGTTGGACTGTTGATGCCGCCATAGTTACACCACGCTGTTAGGAATTGGGCTATCTTCGCATGATTTTACACTGACTAACATCACTGCCGCGGCTTGAGTCACAGAAGCACCAGTTAAATTCATCAAACGCACAGTGATTTGGTTATCAGCGCTTGTATAAGCATTGCCAATACCCACGCCAGTGGTCATTGCGGCATCGATTTGAACTTGGATTTTGTCTGTTGATTTAACGCCCGGCACACTGATATTCACCTCTGTCGTAGTGGTGGAAAAGGTTGTGCTTGGGAAAGTTACCTGAACAATGGTGTGCGCCAAAACATTTCCGCGCGAAATGGTTGTTTTTGCCATGATTTTTCCTTGAAAATTTATAAAAAAAGCCACCCCTTTTGAGAGTGGCTTTCTCCTTGGTTACATGAAATCAGCTATATGTGCTGAAGTCATAGCCATAGACATAAATGTCCATCGTAGCCGCCGCACCTTGGGCTGTGCCAACGTTCAGATACAAGTTCTGAGCAGATTGGATAGCGGTAGATGCCACGGTGCGCTGAGACACCACGGTTGAGCTTGTCAATGCAGACAAAGCGGCGTTTGCCACGATAGCCGTGCCACCAGCGCTAGGCGCAGTGAACAAGCCAGCGGCGGCAGTGGTCAGGCTGGTTGATGCGTTTGTAAAAACAACGTTGCTAACAGAATAGTTAGTTGTGTTCAAAACTTGCAAAACAGCTTGGTCGCCAGTTGCGTTGACATTCACGCCAGTTGCGACAGCCAACAAGCGGATGGCTTGGTTGGAGGCGACATTCTGTGGGTGAATGGTGGTTGTGGTTGCTGGTCCGGGATTTGCCATTTGATTTTTCTCCTAAAAAGTTAATTAAGCGGCAACGCGGCAAGCGAGTTCGGGGTACAAGGGCGCCCAGCCATACAGCACATCCAAACGAGTCGGGATTGAATCGTTGTTGATGGTGTATTGGCGAACCACACGCATGGACAGACCGATTTCCTTGTCTGATGCACGACCAGCAAAGTGGACACCCTCTGGCAATTCAAGATCAGCCACAGCCAATGTGAAAGCATTGCGGTGCATGATGATGTTTTGCGGAGAAACTGTACCTGTGCTATTGAACTGAGTCACAGCGGCAGAGCTTGAGGTTGTGGGAATCGACACGTTCTGGAATTGACCAGCAGTGATAACAGCAGGGCTGACCACCACGCTACCAGACGAACCAGAGGCGATTGCAACAGTTGACTTAACAACGAAATTACGCAACTTGTTAGAACCGTAGGCTTGGCGGTTTTGTGGGTTGACTGCGTACACACCAGCAATGGTGAAAGTGTCACCAGCGTTGAGGTTCAATGTACCAGTGTTTGCGGCTGTCACAGTGATGGTGCTAGATGATGCCCAACCAGAGGTCAAGAATCCGCTTGCAGTGGTGGTGTTGACAGATGCAGTCACGGTGGTGGTGGAGTTAGAACCAAATGTCTGAGACACAACGTTCTGATCCATCTTCCAGTTCATGCCTGCGCTGTCACGACCCATCAAACCTTTGCGATATTGCTCGCCAATGGCTTCTTGTGGCACAAACAGACCTTTCAAGCTATCCACAATGGTTGCAGATGTGAAAGGTTCAACGATACATGAACGGCGGCCATCGCGTGGTGCGCCTTCAGCATCGAGGTATGCGCCTGCGGTCAGGTATGTAATCAAACCTGTGGGTGGTGTGCCAGCAGTACCAACGATGTTCGCGGTTTGCAGGGTTGCCATTGACAGACCATCACGGTCAATCTTGTTGGCGATAGCCGCCACAGCAGGCTTCAACACGCGGTCACTGAACATATCCAAGGACAAAGCCAAGTCTTGTGTGGTGAACTGTGTGTCAACGTGGAACTGTGTGGACAGGGTAACAGGCACTGATGTTTCGTTGAAATCTTCAACGTTCAGGGCAGGGCCAGTTGTACCGATAAAACGACCGGGTCTGCGGACGTTCACGGTGTTACCGATTTTTGCGCCTACGACTGCGAATTGGTCGTCATAGTTGCGGTCGACTTCCGATGTGAAAGTCAATTCGTTTTCCAAAACCATCAACGCTTCGTTGGTGATCTTGGAGATGGTTAGCAATTGATTTGCCATTTGATTTCTCCAAAAAGATTAGGTTTATCTGATCTTTCCTGATCTGCGGCTGGCTTTCCACTGTGCATAAGTGCCATGAAATTCCCCATCGGAACCCATCGGTACATCTGCCGCGGTCGTCCCACCACGAATCGGATTGATCGGTGCTGGTGCTCTACTTTTAACCACAGTCTTATTTTCAGCAATTGGCTTCGCGGTTAACCGTTCTTCCAATTTCCCAATCTCTCTCAGCGCCGCTTTTGGCGACATTCCTGCTATCTTTTTGGCAAGTTCTTCGTTTTCAGCTAGGTGATACAAGACCTGTGGCCCGACATCACTCTCCAGAATTGCATCCCTGACATCATCATTTACAACAACATCACTAGACGCTACGACCTCATCAAAATCTGGCAGGTTTGCTTTGGCTTGTTGCACTTTGTTCGCCCAAGTCTCTATGACCTTTTGACGCTCTTGTGCCGCACGTTCCTCAGCATCTTGTTTTTTCATCTCAGCGATTCGTTTGTCTGCCGTGTACTCTGCGAGTGCTTTGGCATATTCAAACGCATCCTGAAACTGACTTGGTTGCGGCTCTTGGTCTTCCTCCACCACGGTGGGCTTTGGTGTCTCAAGCGCCTTAATCCTTGCCTCTAGAGCTTCCCTTGCTTCGCGTTCTCGCCTTGCTTCTGCTCTGGCTTCCTCGCGTTGCTTGGTAATCTCTGAAAAACGCCTCTCAAGTTTAGGATTCTGCTTCTTTTCCTCTGTGGGTTTGGCTTCTTCCTGCTGTTCAGGTTCACTCTGGTCATCTTCCGCACTCGGCTCGGTTGGAGTTTCCTCTACGACCGCCTCGGGTGCTTCACTTCGATCAGCTAAACCTAATCTTTGTGCATAAAAATCTGCCGCATTTTCGCTGGTCAATACTGACCCTGCTTCTTTTTCTGACATGAGTTACCTCAAGAATTAACCTAGTTGACCCAACTAGTAAGGTTTTGTGGTTTTTACCACCAAATTATTGTTGTGTCAATGGATTTGCACCCATGTCAATGTCTGTTGCCGCAAACTGCATAGCGCTTTGTTGCTCACGGTCGCGCTTGGCAATTTCCTTGTTCAGTCTGGCAGTGTCCATGTGATGTAACAGCAATTCCATGATGGCTTCAATTTCCATCTTGTTTTGGCTGGTCACTGCACGGGTATTTTGGTCATTGACCTTAACTTCTGCCATCGTCTCAGTGTTGTGTGCTTTGGCGGTCTGGCGCAACAATTCACGTTTGGTTTCGCTGTCTTGCTTAACTTGCTCGATGTCCTGACGCTGTTTGATGACCATTTGCAGTTGTTGTAACTGCTGTGCCATTTGTTCCATTTGCGCTTTGCTTTGTGCCAATTGCATTTGGACTTGCGGTGGAATGGGGCTTTTCTCATCGACCTGAGACAGCGGGTTAAGGGTGGCCAAGCGGTCTGCGATGATGTCCGCGCCGGGGAAGTCCATGTTCCTAAAGATCAAGTCACCCGCAGTCTGCATCAGCGTTGGGTCAGCGGTCAGCATACCCAGCATGGAATCCACGGCTTCTTGGCGTTTCGAGTTGTAGCCGGGGCCTGTCTCCATCACCACATCGTATTCACCCACCGTCACATCGTTCATCACCTCGCCCACCGCATTGCGCTCATTCAGCGTAATCAGTTCAGGCTTTCCATCATCCCCAATGATCCGCATGACACGCTCAGAGTCATAAATCTTGGGAATCAGGTCAAGAATTACCTTACCTGTGTGGGAAATGGAACGGGTTAAATTGTCGTAATAATCATAGTTTGTCAGGTCAATCTGTTGTTGCTGACCATTCAACGCCTTGCCAGAGATGTTGCCTGTGGGCATCTGGCTTGGGTCAAAAATGCCCATGATGGCCTGCAAATCCTCATTGATTGCGCCAGCCGCGGCCATCACACCAGATGGTGGTGGTTCAGGTTGCAGGCGCTGTGGAGGTGGTGCAGGGCGACCATCAATGTCCAATTGCTTGTAACGCAAATAGGCTGTGGATTTGATATT
>Ga0213921_1000091_pt1 | contig 34715 bp, 53 predicted proteins | sample McNCre2017MG_FD_165041 | JGI IMG/M metagenome (GOLD analysis project Ga0213921, IMG submission 165041) | Freshwater microbial communities from McNutts Creek, Athens, Georgia, United States - 20-17 MG | ecosystem: Environmental > Aquatic > Freshwater > Creek | place: USA: Georgia | collected...
TCGCACCGACCACCGCGAATTGGTCGTCATAGTTGCGGTCTACTTCACTGGTGAAGGTCAACTCGTTTTCCAAGACCATCAACGCTTCGTTGGTGATCTTGCTAATAGTTAGCAAGGTATTTGACATTTGGTTTCCTTAAAAAGATTAGGTTTACCGAATCTTTCCTGCTCTCCTCGCTTGCTTCCAGGCTTGGTAACTGCCTTCCCACACGCCATCGCTGGTCATGGGAACATCTACTGCGCCTTTGCTTGCTCGGATTGGCTTGATAGGTTCGGGGGCTTTGCTTTTGACCACGGGAGCACTTGTTTCTTGGGGTTTAGCCTCAAAACGTGCCTCAAGTTTTCCAATTTCTCTTAATGCGCTAATCGGAGGCAAACCGGCGATCTTCTGGGCAATCTCAGGATTCTCAGCAAGGTGGTAAAGAAGTTTTGCACCATGGTCGCTGTCCATAATCGCATCGCGCACATGATTGGGTACAACCACATCGCTTGATGCCACCATGTCATCAAAGTCAGGCAACTCATCTTTAACCGCATTCACCTTCTCGGCCCAAGTTTTGACAAACTTTTCCCGTTCGGTTTCCTGCTTCATTTGCTGAATCTTCAAATTGGCTGTGTACTCGGCTAGAGCCTCAGCATATTTGAAGGCATCCTCAAATTGCTCTGGTTTTGGCTTACCGTCTTGAGCCTCTTGCACTTGTGGCGCAACTTTCTGCTCTAACTGCCTCAACCGATCTTCCAGTTGCATCCTCGCTTCACGTTCCCGTTGCGCTTCTTTACGCGCTTCTTCCCGTTGGCGAGTTATCTCTGAAAAACGCTTCTCAAGTTTTGGATTTTGCTTGCGTTCCTCCTGCGGTTTTGCGGCGTCTGCTTCAGTAGGTTCACTCCCTTCACCCTCTGCAACCGGCTCTGTTTCGGCTGGCGTTTCCACCTTTTCCTCAACAGCCACAGCCTCAGTTGGCTTTTCGGCTAAACCTAATCTCTCTGCATAAAAATCCGCTGAGTTTTCGCTGGTCACTACTGATCCAGCACTTTTTTCGTTCGACATAGGTATTACCCTAAGAATTTGCCCCATGAAACCCATGGGTAGGTTTGGTCAATATAGACCGAATTGGTTACTGCGTCAACCCACCTGTAAACGGATTGGCTCCATGCTCAATGTCTTGGGCGGCAAGTTGGGCATATCCCATCTGCTCGGCATTTCTGCGGTCAATCTCCGCATTCAGGCGTGACGTATCCATGTGATGCAACAGAAGCTGAACAATTGCGTCAATTTCCGTCTTATTCTGGGACGTAATCGAGCGAGTATTTTGGTCGTTGACCCGCACTTCTGCCATCGTTTCGGTATTGTGGGCGCGTGCCGTGACATCCATGAGTTTGCGCTTGGTTTCGGCATCCTGTCTGACCTGCTCAATGTCTTGGCGCTGTTTCATAGCCATCTGCATAGCTTGCATCTGTTGTTGCATCTGCTGAACTTGTGCCTGGGCTTGCTTGAGTTGCATCTGAACCTGGGGTGGCACATCAGACTTCTCGTCAATCTGGGCCAACGGATTCAGGGCAGCAAGTCGGTCAGCAATCATGTCTGCGCCGGGGAAGTCCATGTTACGGAACACCAAGTCAGAAGCGGCTTTGAACAGGTCGTTATTGCCCGTCAGAAGCGGCATCATGGCTTCTACAGCCTCTTGGCGCTTGGAGTTGTATCCAGGGCCGGTTTCCATGACCACATCGTAACGACCAACCGTAACGTCATTCAGAACCTTACCAACGGCGTCCTTTTCGTTGACCGTCACTATCTCGGGTTTTCCGTCATCCCCTATGATTCGCAATACCCGTTGGGTGTCGTAAATTGTGGGCGTGATGTCCAGAATAATCCGGGCAACCTGGGCCAAAGACTTAGTGAAATTGTCGTAAAAGTCAAAGTTTGTCAGGTCAACCTGTTGTTGCTGACCATTGAGAGCCTTGCCAGAAATGTTGCCTTGCTTTAGTTGAGCAGGGTCAAATATGCCCATCAGGGTCTTGATGTCGTCATCAATCGCAACCGTGGCTTGCATGATGCCGTTTGCTGGCGGCTCTGGCTGGAGGCGTTGAGGCGCAGGCGCAGCGCGTCCGTCAATGTCCGTTTGCTTGTATCTCAGGACAGGGTAGGACTTGACGTTAGCCTGTGCCCAATCGTTCTCGTGGCCCTCGTCCTGGCCTTCTGCCATGATCCACTTGGCCTTGGGAGCCAGCGCCACAGATTCGGTCAGGCTGGTCTGCCAAAAATTGTACATTCGTTGGGCGTCTTTGCCGTGACGCACCATGCCGAACTTTTTACGCTTGTCGCCAATAACCACATGACGCCCATAAACCGGGATAACCGGGATGTAGCGACCAGGGAAAACCTTTTCCTCAAGCACCTCAATAGCAGTCAGCTTACACCAGCGGATTTCCTTCTTAACGGTGCGGCGTCTGTCAAGAATCTGTATTTTGGCAGCGGCTAACACCTCGTCTGAGGGCAGTTCGTCCTTGTAAACCGTAGTCCCATCAGACAACATCACCAGTTCGGTTTCCTTGCGAACCGTATAGAAGTACTCGGCAAGGCGAATATCCTCTTTAGTGATCCACTCGGATTGGGCATCGCCCGTACCGCGCTGCTGGAAGGAATCAACTTCTGCGTCCGGGTATTGGTCAGAGAAAGCCTTTTTGCTCATCATGGTGGTGATAAGCACACGCTCGGCGTCCGATCCGTCAGGCAGGATACTGTTCGGGTCGTAATAGACGGTAAACGGGTTGTCTACCGGGTCAATGTAGATTTCCTGCTCAAATGAGTCGTCAGAGACGTAGTCTGTACGAATACGGATATAGCCCCAACCCATGCGAACGGCATAGTCAACGGCATTGTCGTAGGCGTTATCTGCGTTGGAATTGGCCTCGATATGGCGAATGATGCCTTGGAGGACTTGGGCAACCTTGGAGTCAGCCTGGGAGTTCATCCCATGAACCTTGGGACGGGGGCGCTGTTGCCTGATCTGGTTGACCACCTGGCGGCAGTAACCGTCAAGTTTGTTAATGGTCAGAACGGGGCGGGATTCTAGGTTTCGGCTGTTTTGCAGTTCAACGGGCCATTGGTCACCGTTAACGAACTTCAAATCCTCTAATCCCTCTTGCCGATTCATGGTGTCTGAATCGTTGGCAAGTTTAAGGAATTGCTTTGCTTCCTCGATTAGAGGGTTGTAGTCGCTAACTTCTTTTTCAGCCATATCAGCCCATCCATCCGTAAGAAAGCGGCGCGTTTTGCAATGGTCTGACCCGCCTTGGTTGTTTGGGTTCGTTCACCATAAGCCCAATCATTCTGAATGCGTCTGCGCCGTGTGAGTAATGGTCATGCAACGGATTACGGCTGAATTGGCCCGTTTCTGGGTCAACTTCGTACCGATAATGCCTGAGACATTGTAGACCATCATGGCAATTTTCCCTATCAAACCAGCAATTTCGGAACATTGTCCTAGCAGCGTTGATTGAGTCAGCCACCGGAACCCTGTCCAGAATCCTCGTTTTGTAGCCAGCCGCCCTTACGATTTCCTCAATGCTTCTGCCGTTTGCTGCTAGCGTTTTATTCTGGGCATCGTGCGGTAACCACAAAGTATCGTAAACATAACCGAAAGTCTGCATCTGGGCAAGATACTCAGACATGGTTTTCTGATTGCCCTCAATGTACCGAATCAGCCTGGTTTCCATCCCAATAAACTGCAGGAACCAGATTGCCGTGGCGTCTGCCCATCCCAAGTCGAATATGGCATGAACAGGTTTCGTGGCTTCATATCCGACTTTTGTAATCCGTCCCTCAAGGTCAGCCATCTGCATCTCACGGGCAAAGATAGCCCCGTCTACAGTCTGGCGGCACAAACCCTCCCAGACCACATTGTAGGCAGCAGGGTCGCGGTTCTTGAGGCTATCTTTCTCCAACCGCAATGTTTCAGGAAACCACGGGTTGTCGTTCCAGTTGATCTTGACCGATACGCAATTCTCAGGCGGGTTGAGGACAAACCGCTGGTAAGTCTCGTCTGTCTCTAGTTCCGGGTTGAAGCTGACCCAGATTTCGGAGCCTTCTTTACGGATAGTCGGAATCAGGACGTTCCAAGAGTTACGACTTACTGTCTGGGCCTCCTCAACCCAACAGATGTCCACGCCCTCATAGGACTTGACGTTGGCTACGTTGTTCTTCAGGCCAACAAAGGAGAATTCCGTACCGTTCTTGCCCCGGATGCTATTTTGGGTGATTTCGTAAAAGTCCAGCAAGCCAATATCAACGATCTGGTCGCACAGCAGCTTGTGGACAGAATCCTTGATTGAGGTCTGAAACTCACGGGCGCACAGGATTCGGAGGGGATTCTTGACCCCAAGTATTAGCAACGCCCTGGCAAATCCCCATGATTTAGCGCCGCCCCTACCGCCCCAAGCGCATTTGTACCGGCTTTTGCGGAACAAAAACTCCAGTTTTACTGGAAACCGGACGTCTGCAAAGCTACTCATTGGGCTTTACAAATGAGACTTGAATGCCCTGCAACGGCTCTCCATCAGCACCTGTAAGCTCATTCTTGACCGTTTCAGACCAACGCATTTGGCTTTTTGTCCACCAGATCAAGCTAGTGGTGTCACCCGCCACAGCCTTTTGATACAGCGTCTTGGCAATCTGGCTGTTGGCTTTGGCCTTGCCCGTGTCCAACTCTGCCCGGTAATACTTCCGCAGCGTCTTGTCATCAATGCCCACCAGGATGGCTATTTGCTCGTGCGGCAAGCCTAATCCGCTGGTGCTTTCGACCAGTTTACGGAATTCATCCGTTGGAATGTGAGGTTCTTGAGGTATGACAGGCATTTTATAAAGGGGAACTCGCTAATATTTAAGCAGTTTCGGTTAATTCCGTCAACAAAACAGCCTTTTTGCCGGTGAAGTCTTCCCACCGTTTTACGATTACATCGCAATACTTTGGGTCTAGTTCCATCAGCCGAGCAACACGCCCATTTTTTTCCGCGGCAATTAGCGTAGTTCCGCTTCCACCAAAACTATCCAGCACAATGTCGCCGCCTTTAGTGTTATTAAGCATTTGGTATTCAAATAGCGCAACAGGCTTCATTGTGGGGTGTTCGCCATTCCTAGACGGTTTGTCGAATTCCAGGATGGTTGTTTGCTTGCGGTCTGTGGCCCATAAATGCCCCGCACCTTCCTTCCATCCATACAAGCAGGGCTCGTGCTTCCAATGGTAATCTTGCCGCCCCATAACAAGGCTAGATTTTTTCCAAATTAAACACTGCCTTACCGTCCAGTTTGCATCTCGCGCCGCCCCTCGGAAGTTATACCCTTCAGAATCAGCGTGCCAAATGTAAAAGACCGCCCCGGGTTTCATTACTAGGTCGGCAGTAACGTAAGCATCCCGCAAAAATTGACGGAATTGGTCGTCGCCCATATTGTCATTTTTAATTGTGAGCCCCGTTCCACCTTCGTAAGCAACGTTATAAGGCGGGTCTGTCAGCCACATATCCACAAGTTGACCATCGCATAGCTTTTCCATGTCGTTAGTGCTACACGAATCACCGCACATCAGCCGGTGCTTGCCCAATTGGTATATATCGCCAGGCTTTGTCTTAGCCTCCGCGGGAACATCTGGGGCGGCGTCTTCGTCCGTTAGCCCTTCGGTCAGTTCTACGGGCTTCAGCGCATCTATTTCCTCAAGGCTAAAGCCGGTCAGTTCTAGATCAAAGCCTAATTGCTCGAGTTCCTGGAATTCTATGTTTAGCAGTTCATTGTCCCACCCGGCATTCAGCGCCAGCTTGTTGTCGGCAATGATGTATGCCTTTACCTGGGCGGGGGTAAGATTTTTTACCTCAATGCAAGGAACTTTACTCATCCCAAGTTTTCGAGCAGCCATTAGCCGCCCGTGACCTGCAATGATGCTGTTGTCAGTTATCAGGATCGGGTTTGTCCAGCCAAATTCCTTGATGCTTGCCGCAATCTGTGCCACTTGCTCATCGCTGTGGGTGCGGCTGTTGTTAGCATAAGGTATTAGTTCTGCGACATTCTTTTCCGTGATATTCATTTCTTTTTGGCAGTTTTTGCCGATTCTTTAAATGCTTTAGCAGTCGGCGCACCCTCTGAACCTGGCTTTCGCATCTTTTCCACAGGCTTTCCCTCTGCCTTTTGCCGTTCTATGCGTTCTTGCTTTCGGTGAATGTTGGCATAAAGTCCGTTTTTCATCAGCAATTCCAGTTCTTTAGGGAGGCTTTGGCACGCTCTGCCGGGCCTTTGGCGTTCTTGACTACCCCTGACATTCTTGCGCAGAAAGAGGCTTTACGCCCCTCATCCTTCTTGGTCTTGGGGTTGGGAGCCGGTGGCTTCAGGTTGGCGTTGTTCTTGGCGTTGTATTCAGCACGACCTTTTGCCGTCATCCCCGCACCCTTTTCCGTTGGGTTGTAGGTCTTGTCCTTGCCCGTGGTTTTGTGAGGAATGGGCTTGTCGTGTTCAGCTTTCTTGGACATTTTGTTTTTCCAGTTCAGACAGGAACCATTGGCATTGTTGCAGCGCACCATTGATCTGCTCTAGCTGCACCTGGTGCTGACGCAAAGTTTGCTCTATTTCACGCCCTTTGGCAATCAGGTCTTGAATACGGGTTTCAATCAATTCTTTAGTCATTTTCTACTACCGCACAAATGTCGGCTTCCTGGATAATTTGATAATCCTGCCCATTGATGCGCTGGACAGGCCAATTGAGATAATCGCCGTTTCCATACTTGATGAAATCGCCGACCTTGGTTTGATCCACTAACGGCCCAATCGCAACCACAGTACCCTCGTTAAAAGGTTCCGTGTTGTTCACATGGATAATTGTGGATAACTCTCTGACTGTGGGTTTGACCACAACGCGATCACGCAGAGGTTTCAACATTTTTCCTCCGGGTGTACTTGCGTTTTTTGGGCTCTGTCATTGCATCAACAACAGGCAATATGACTGCGCTACCAGCAGATACCGTGACCGTCGTGTTTGGCAGCGGTTTGGGTGACAGTTCCCCGCACCAATCGTTTCGGTGCTTGTGGACAAATTGTGGATGGGCTCGGCACTGACCCATCACCTCGTGATCGACAAAGTGTCGGCAATCGCTACAATGATTCACAGATTCAACTCCTTAACAGTTGAGTTTAGAGGACGTTAGGGAGGGCATTCCCTAGCGTTCCTCGTTTTAGCGGTATTCGCTACGGGTGTGGGTGTAGCAAATGCCAGGGGTGCGACCAGTATTGAACTGCTTGTCAGCGCCCGTTGCATCTTCCATACCCATTGCCACGCCGCCAACCATCTTGCCCTTGCGCTCACCAGACATATCGCTGGAGGTTGCGCCCTTGGGAGGGGTTGCGCCGGTGGTGCTCTTAACACCTTTCATGCTGTCCATTTTGCCCATTTTGATTCCTTGCAAGGTTGTGGGAAATTCAATTTTCGACAAATCCAAGGACTTGTCAAGCACACATTGTAGCCGCCCACTCCCGTTCTTGGCGACCTGATTTGTTCTTTACGGTGCGCCCGGTTAACTCCACCAATCCCAAGGTTTGGAGTTCTTTCATGCGTCTGGCGACCTGGTTTCCGTCCAGATAGGTCACCTCGGCAATCTGATCCTTGCCCATAGGCCCGTAAGCAACCAGAGCCTGGACAATGATTTCCCCATGCTGGATGGACAGGTTACCGGCCTTGTCAGCAGCCTCCGCGCTTGTATTAGGGTCGGTGTTGCGAACCCTGGGGAAGATGTTGGTTTTCTTCAAAATGTCAAAAATGCTCATGCTTGTCCCCTTGCTCGGATAGCGGCGTCAACTTCATCGCCGTTTAGAACGCCCCACCGTTTTGCGTGAGCTTTTCTGCACAGGCTGCGGTAAACAGCGTCATCAGCCTTTGCAATATCGTCAGCGGTATCAACGTCGTCCAGCAGCATCCAAAGCCGAAGTGATTTTTTGCGCTCATGGGCGATGGCAAGATTTGCAAATCTTTCAATCTCTGCCACCCCCCAGCGATGCGGCTCTGTCCATCCATCACCGCTTCGCAGCATTCCAACCTCCCGCGCCATGCGGATGATGTCATCTCTTGTCATATTTGCTCCTTATAAGCTCAAATTGGTGGGCGGGTCGCATAAAGCAGCGTAGGCTTGAACAACACTTTAGAAAAGTGACCACGGCGCTAACCCGTTTTCCCGCCCGTTAATCAGAAATCTTCGTTGTAATCGTTGGGAGGAAATCCTCCTTTGGGGTACATATTGCTTTCTTCCTTGGGGCGGTGGGCAAATGCCTTGAAATAACCTTCCCAATTGGCTGACTGAGGGATGCTGTCAATCTTGATGGTCAGGCTTTTAATGTCCAAAGGCTGGTCAGATTCAATCCATACCGTCCCATGAGGACTCCAGTACGTCTTTTCCTGCCCATTTTGGGTTGTGTACTTGCGTGCGGCGAATTTAATGTCGAATTGGTGTTTCATGCGATTAGTTTGTTAAGTTGCTCCACCTTGGCTGTGACTTCTGCCAAGAACTTTGTTATTTCCTGTTCCATCTCCTTTATAAAACCATCGTCCCGTTGCACCCTTTTAACAAAGAGTTGAGCCTTAGTCGGCATCCTGGGATCAAAAGAGACAAAATCACACCACTGACGCCCGGTACACGCCATTTGGAATTGCATCTGCGTAATGTATTTCCCAGGCACAGTCTGCGTCAACAAGGTGTCTATATGGGTTGCCGTGTTGGGGCATTTAATCTCCACCAACCCATCTTCTCCCACCAGCCCATCCGGTGACGCGCCTGCCATCTCAATAGTTGGGTGATCGACTAGGCCGGTTTCGTCTACCAGGACGTTCTGCTGGACTTCGTAAGCTGCCCTTGCAAACGGTTCCTGATCCGTTCCCCATTGCATGGCAGCGTTGGTAAACGATTCAGCCTGGGTGTTGGTCATGCGCTCCACCACCAACTGAGCCATGTAGTTCTCACGGCTGGCGCTGTAACCCGTCTTGGTCTTGGCGATTACGTCAGCAACACGGCTAGCGGTTACCTTGCCAAGACGGGCTTTGAACCATTCTTCTGATCTTTGATCCATTAAATTGCCTCCTTAATTATGATTTCAAACAGTTCTTTTGTTATTGCATATTGCTTTGGCAGTTGATGTTTTGCGTCTTTGTGCTGGCTAACTGCAACTAAATCATCTTTTAATGCGTAACAAACCGTGTTGTGAAATTCCCTTCTGTCATACACAGATTCGTATATGCCTAAAGCGTTTTCTGTTGACCATTGCCAATCGTCAAGCAACTTACAAACCTCGTCCATTTCTTTTTGGACACGCTTGCCTATGATGGTGTTTTTCTTTGGTTTAATTAACCAATAACCTTCATAACTTGTTGGCAAAGTAAACCCGGATCGAATAGTTTTTTCTTTGTAAACCAATCCCAAACCTTGACGTTCAATCCTGACCACGGCATCTGCTTTTTCTTGTTCAAGAAATTCACGTTTTGCTTTTAATGCCGCATCTTTTGCCCTCTTAAATTTAGTCACTGCAAATCCAGCAAAGTCACTTGGTAGAAGGTAGTGCTTTCTCATGTGTTTACCCCTAAATGTTTTGCCAGTCTTTCTATGCAGTCTTGAGGGCTTATGCTCAATGCTTTTTTAATCAGTTTTAAAGATTCATCAATAATTTCATCGTAAGTACCTGGGTCTGCTTTTTTGATTGATTCAAGAGTAATTTGAGCATCTTCCAACGCAGACAAATCAGCACTGTTTAATTCAAAAAGAAAATCTATGTCTTGTTGAATGTTATTCATTTGACAACTCCTTTTTGCGCTTGTCTTTTGCTGCCATTACCTTTGCTTGCCATACCGCATCCCCGTCACATGACGCATAGGCAGCGTTGTAGGTAGTCTTGAGTGTTGCCATATCAATGCAAGCCTCGATTGCCGCTAGGTGATCTGCCATCATGCCCGGGTCAACCTTGGTTGTGGGCTTGGGCTCTGGTTTGCCAGATGCCGCATTTCCATCATCATCTTCTGCCGATATGCCGCAAGTTGCCATCAGGCTGTATCTCCGAGCATAAGTCAGGGCAGAACCATATCCATGCGCGTCATGTTTGGTCGCCGGGACATGAAGCAACCCACCCTCTAATACTTCGCCAGATTCGTGCAAGAACACAGTCTCCAACATTACCCCGTCTTTGCATTCGTAGGTGCGTTGCATCAATGCGATTCCGTTGTTGTTCAGCGCGTCCATGACTGCCTCTAGGCAAGAAGTCAAATCAGCGTATCTGCTGACCCTGCCGTTTTGCTTAAATGCCTGATTGCTTGACAGCTTGAGTGCAGGGCCAAACTCTTTCTGAGCCTTGACAAACGCCGCCGCTATTTTCATTCCAATTGCTTCCATGATGTCTCCTCAGTCGTTGATTTCGCGCTGAAGGTCTTTCAGGGCTTCAACCGTGTTGTTGTAGATAAAGCAGAGTTCCATGATCTTTGTCTCAAGGCATCCCACCTGGTACTCGTTACGCATAGGGTCATCAATTGCGAAATGGGCATCACGGTAAGAACGGATGCTCTCAATGATTTGTTGTGCGTTCATGTTTAGCCTCCAAAAACGATCATGGCAACCAGGAAACCTGCAGCGAATGCGTAGACATACCGCAAGACCTTTTCAGGTTGTTCGGTTCTGTGACCAACCGTGTAGGTGGCATCTGCAAGATTGCGGGGGGTTTTGTAGTTCTTCATATGTTTGCTCCAGTTAGTGCTCAAGAAAAGGGGCCGTGGCCCCATTGGTTATATTAAATGACGGTGCGGGGATGAATGTCACGGATAGCCGCACGGATGATTAGCAAATGAATCGGGCGCATCCACGCGCTCGGGTCACGCAGACATCCATACAGGAATTCCATACCACGGCGGGTTTGCGCCATGTCGCGGCAGGTGTTGTAATACTCTCGTTTGGTCATGTTGATGCTCCTTAAAAGACCCCGTGCGATTTGCTAGGGCATGGAATGAAGTATAAGCCAACTTATGGGAATGTCAAAGGTTTTTTTGTTAGGACTTACCCTAAGAGTGAAAAGTGTTGCTTTTATGTATAATCTGGCTTATGTCTAAGGAACATTTTATCCATCTTGCAGGCTCACAGCGTGCGCTTGCCGATTTGCTTGGCATCAGCCAAGCGGCGATTTCCCAATGGAAAGAAGTTCCCCAAGCTAGGATTTGGCAGTTGCGCGTTTTGCGCCCAGAATGGTTTGATGTAATTGAGTAGGGACTTTCCCTAATAAATTGCAAAAAAACCACAACACAGGGAATATAAGTGTTGTATACTCTGAACCGTCTGGAGTGGCATCTAGGCAATGAAAACATAGTGAGAACCCCGCAGGTTTCTGTGTGGTCTTGTCAGGTAGCAAGCGAGTCTTTTGACTATGTTTTCAAACGCCTTGCTGCTGCTCTTGCCAGGAGCCAAGACCACAGAGCATCTTGCGGGGTTTTTGCTTTTGGCTCAGACCGTCAGGGCGCGTTAGCAAATGGTCTGCATGGACTGAACCCAAGAAACACCGGCATTGCGATACACCCCGCAGTTTGCCGACCAGCGTTGATTGAGCGACTGGTAAAGGATTGGGTACAACGGTGGAACAAGGCCCGATCTATAAGCGAATCAATCCCTCATGGGCACTTGGGCTTTTGTTGAGTTTTAAAGGAGCATATATGGAGCATGAATCAAAAGTCGGAGAGGGCAGGATAGTTGATCTATCCACCCTTGGAGAACCTATGTTTAAAACAGGATTTGATAGATTCTGGGATGCATGGCCTAAGTCCACACGCAAAGGGGCAAAGGCTGAATGCAAGAAAAAATGGGTCAAGAACTATTGCGAGACTTGCGCTGACCAAATCATCAAGCACGTTGAGTGGATGAAAACCACAGACCAATGGCGCAAGAATGAAGGGGCATTCATACCCGCTCCGCTTGTCTACCTTAACCAACAGCGTTGGGATGGCGCAGAAATCCCCGAAATCAAGCCTACAAACGCAAAAGACCCGGCGTTGATCAAACTGGATGAGGACAACAAAAAAGCCGCCCCTATGCCCGAATCTGTGCGTCAGCGGTTGGCTGAACTGAGGTGTATTAAATGACCAACACAGAAGCACACCAGATTCTTGACGGAATTAAAAATGGTATCCCGACCCCGCAATACAAAGTCACGCTCGCCTTACTCGTCACCGGCGACCTTGGAATTTCTACGCGACACGGAAGCGCGGGAATGGGTCAGGAGATACCGGGAGAAAGCCAAAGAGGTTGGCCCCAACGAAGCCAGGAGGTGGTGGGACAGAATCATCAGTCACATCACCAGGCTGCGCGGTGAAGATGCAGCTTTTGATTTACGCCAACGAATGAACAGGTTTAACAAATGACTTTTATGGTTCACTTCCACGTTGAGGGCACACCAGTCCCCAAAAAGCGCCCCAGATTCCGTCAGTTCAACGGCATTGTCCAGTCCTACACCGACAAAGGAACCCGGACGTATGAGGATCATGTGCGTCTGACCTCCCAAAACGCCATGGGATCAAACGAACCGCTAGAAACCCCTGTGGGCGTTTATTTGTACATCAGGCTAGGTATCCCTAAGTCGCACTCCAAAAAGCGCACAGAGGACTGTTTAACGGGCTTGGAGAAGCCAATTAAGAAGCCTGACATCGACAACCTTGCCAAATCCCTGTTGGATGGCATGAATGGGATTGTTTTTAAGGACGATTCACAGATTGTTTCGTTGCACTGCACAAAGGTGTATTCGAGTGAGCCTGGCGTTGACATCATGGTAAAGGAGGAATTGGAATGAGCGAAAAGATTGATCTAAACCCGTATGAGACTGAAGTACGGAATAGAACCATTGAGGAGATTGCCCGAGCAATTGAGCAATTTAAGGCTTTTGGGCCAAATACATTGGCTAGTTTTGCTGTGTTTATAAGGAGCATGAAACGTGAGTGATTGGCCTTTTCCACCATTTCCCCGACCCGCTGAACCAGCACAAGACATTCCGTTTGGTCTTGATGACTTTGAGGACGCGCCGCTATGAACGAACAACAATCAGCAATGCTGGACTATCTAGCGCGTGAAGCAATGAAGTCTTTGCTTGCTTCTCCTGTGCCGCTTCCCATTTGGCAAGTTCCAAAAAAATCGTATGAAATTGCGGCATCCATGTTGGAAGAACGAAAACAAATGCTTGAACATTTTGCTAAAAAAGAAGAATGCAAAACATTGTTGTATGACTGGATGATTAAAGATGGGTTGCTGACAATTAGATCGTTGAATTGTTTGCGTGCTGAAGGAATTGAATACGCTGAAGAACTTGCAAAATGCACAGAACGACAACTTCTTAAATTCCCAAATCTTGGTCGCAAATCAATCAATGAAATTAAAGAAGCCATGCGGGTAAAAGGCTTTAGTCTGAAGGAGCCAACATGAATGACGAAATTGAAGAATTGAAAGCATTGGTTTGGTGGGAAAAGAAACGCCTTTATCGTTTAATTGGTGCTCCTGATTGCCGCGACCCAGACCATCCTGGTTGCGAAAGATGTAATGAGGAGGATGACGAATGAGCATAGAAGCAATGAAACAGGCGCTGGAGGCGTTGGAAATATTAGCCCGTTACGAAAATCCTGAAACCAGGATTCAAGTCAGAAAGCCTAAAGACGGTGGCCCAATAGTGACCATGTATCCCCATAAAGTTGCGTCAGATGCGGCTCAATCCCTACGCCAAGCCATAGAGCAGGCTGAGAAGCAAAAGCCGTTTGGGTATTTTCAATACTCCATGCACATTGATGCGTGGGTTCAAAACCGCGACAGTAACAAAGGCGTTGCCTTCTACACCACCCCACAATCACAGCAGGCTGAAAAGCGGGAGCCGGTGGCGCATCAAGATTGGTGTATCGGTGGGGATAAAGGGCCGTGTAATTGCCAGCCACAACCACAGCGTGAATGGGTTGATGTTGAATGCCCGTTGTGCGGAGAGATGGCAGTTGCACACACGCACCCTGTGTTGAACAAACGTAAATGGGTTGGGTTGACGGATGAGGAGATTGCTTTGGTGTGCGCTGAATGCGCGGCATCTGCCCACAATTGGAATGACATTAGTTTTGCCCGCGCCATCGAAGCCAAGCTGCGCGAGAAGAACGGGGGTGCGGCATGACTCCCGAAAAAGCCGCAGAATCCATCCGAGAGAAAGCGCCTAGGTTTGGTCAAGCAAAGGGGCGTAGGACGTACCTAGAGGAGTACAGGCGCGTTCAGAAAGCCATTTTGATGAAGGATGCGCTTACCAAAGGCATCGAGGCAGCAAACGCCCAGGAGCGTGAAGCCTTGTGCGACCCTGAATACAAAAAGTTATTGGATGAAATCAAGGAGGCTGTTGAGGTTGAGGAAACGCTTAAATGGGAACTAGAAAGCCACCGGCTAGACATTGAGATTTGGCGCACCCGTCAAGCAAGCGCAAGGCTACAGATAAAGTCCCACGAATGAAATTCCCCAAAACCCAATACGTCAGGAGCAAGAAACTCCTTAAATTGGTGGCAAGTCTGGATTGCCAATGGTGCGGGTCAGGCCAGCAAGTCCAGGCGGCACACAGCAATTGGGGTGGTGGGAAGGGGCGGGGCATAAAGGCAAGCGACAACGAAATAGCCGCGCTTTGCTTCTGGTGTCACTACCAAATTGACCAGGGTAAAGAGTTGTCCAAAGAGGAGCGAAAAAACAGGTGGGAACAGGCCCACCTAAAAACTCTCCAGAGTTTGGCAACTGCCGGGTTGTGGCCCGAGGAGATTCCGTTTACGGATCAATACTTACGCATATTGGGCAACGGGGCTGCTGCTTGCGATTGAGCCTCGTGCGAACGGTGCATGGGGTGAGCGTGCGCCATGTCAGTTTTTTCGTGCTCTTTCAGTTCTTTTTCCAGAGCAGCAATTTTACGGGCTTCCTTGCGATAATCGCGCTCAATTACATACTCTTTGGGCTCGTCATTACGGGCCTTGGCGCGTGCAATAGTCATTTTGGTTGCCATGATTACTCCTTGTAAATACGGGTTCCGGTTTTGTCAATGATAAGGGCTTGTCGGCGTGGAGTGTCAGTAATTGTGTTGGGAACAGAAATATGTGTCCAACGGTCAAATTCCCGAATGATTTGGTCGTAAGCAATCCCAGAGGCAATTACAGCCTTGACCACCTCATCTGGGGTCATGCCGGGAACCCGAATGTCAGCAGCGCAGCCGATACGATGCTGAGAAGTATCTTTAGACCCCACAGCATCATTGACTTGCTTACAGCGGAATGCTGAATTGACCATGATGGGTTTTCCATCAAGTACGGTTTTGACCTGCTCAAGAAACTCTGCCAGCCGTTTAAGGTTATTTTTCTCTGCGTCATTAGGGGTGTTGTCAAACTCACGGTGATCCGTATGCGTCAGTTCTTCTAGGGTGAAATGAGGAGAAAGGTTCACTTTTTGCCCTTCATATCAATGATTTTCTCAAGCGTGCGCCCACCAAAGTAAAACGACATGATGAGCATCCCCCATTGTCCCAGAAGCTGGACATAGGATTCATTGGTATCCATCCCAAAAGCAGACATCAGGGCAAAAGTGAAATACCCCGCCAGAATCGCTATAAGGGTCATAGGACGGATATTTTTGGACAGCCAAGAGTCACTGCCCATGTCGGCTTTGAGGCGTTCTGTGAGGTTGTTTTGCTCAATCTCAAATAGCTTAGAGTCGTTTGCCATCCGAGCCAACTCACCATCCTGGGCTAGTTTGGCAAGTTCTAATTGCGCTTTTGCTTTTGCTTCTGGGTCAGGAATTAGCTTGTCAATTAACTTGCCACCAACGTTTAGCAAAGCATCTAACATCATTTTTTCCCCATCTTTTCACGTTCTTCAAGCAACTGAACTTTGACTTGTAGCTGGTGAATGTCTCGGTAGATTTCTTCCTTTAGCGAATGACGCCTTTCAGCAGAGATAGGGCTATCTGTTGGCACACCTTCTTTGGTAATCAAAGCAGGCATACTTCCCTCGATCTTGGTTAACCGCAAGGAAAAGTCAGATACCTGGCCTAAAAGCCAGGCAAGAGAAGCCACAATGACCGGGATAACTGCTTTTAGAACATCTGACCAATTCATTTCTCTGCCTTTTTGTTGATAAGTTCAAACAGGGTTTTGACCTTCTCCTCCAAAACAGCAACACGCAAATCAAGTTTTGATAGAACAATGATGAGCGTAATGATTGCCAGCAACATAGGCCAGCCTTTGGCAAGAATGTCAAATAAGTCCATCACTTATCTGCCTTGTGGTCTAGCTTGGCAAAGATTTGTTTACAGATGTCTTTTAACTCATCTATGTCCCGATGGTAATCTTCCTTGGTGACATAAACATGAGGCATGGCACGAACATCCGTGTCTAGCCGTTCAATAGCCTTGGTGATACTGTTGAGCATCCACCCGCCAAAGAAAGCCGCAATCCCAACAATAATATTGAAGATGTATTGCGTTTCCATTTTAGGTTTTCATTATGTAGGCGAGGGAATAGTACAAAGGCAGGTTCGTACCGCCAGAACCAGCCACAGAGGACGTAAATCCACCCGTATTGCCAACAGCATAAGTATTACCCGCCCCAACCACAAACCGATCACGCAGATCAGGAGTGCCGTTGCTGCCGTTACAGATCACATAACCCGCCGGGATTGAGCCGATAGACCCAGACCACATGATGATTGCCCCTGACGGAACAGTCGTGCCGGCGGCAGAGTTTGACGGGATTGGGTAAATGTTGTCCAGCGTCTGGATGGTTACAAACGTAGAAGTCTGAAGCACAAACTTATACGAATACCCAGACGTTAACCATATCTCCTGGGGAGGTCGTCCATCCGTCCCCAGAATGATTGGGTTGGTGTTGGCAATAGTTCCAGATGAGTCCGTGTAGGTGGTAATCGGAGTCGTAGAACCGGCTTGGTAGGTGTATAACAAACCACCCGCCAAAGGTAGTCCAGTAGTGGTGAAGAATTGGAATCCGTTACCAATTGGGGAAAGGAGGTATGCCATTGTTAGTCCTTGTTAGCCATTCCGCGCAGATCAATTCTCACGGGGTTTGGGGTTGCGTTCAAATCTTTGGTTAGGCCACCATAAGGATTTACGGCTTCCCGAGCAAATCCTTCTTTGTTCATCTTCTGCATCCACTGTTTTCCAGCAGAAACGGGGATTAAAGATGCGCCACTTGTTGCCGCAGCTAATTTTGCTTCAGCCGCACTCAAAAGACCTTGTTTAGCCATTTCAGCAAGTTGAGAACTAAAGGTGTTTGAATAGTTAAACGTGCCCGATTTCGGCATTCCAACCTTGCTAGAAAGCGCAGCAATCTCCATCAGGTCTTGCATAGCCTGTGGCCCTAACGCCTCCTGCAAGCGCCCCTTGTTGTCAACAATGTAGTTGGCCAGGGTCTTAGGATTGAGGTCTGGAATGTCCGTAGCAAGGCCAGCCTTACGCATTGCCTGGCGCAATTCACCAGCAATCATTGCTTGCATTGCCACCGGATCATCAGCAATCTCAGCCTTCATTCTGCGGATTGCTTCAGGCGTTGCCTTTGTGACAAACTTGTCGTGGAACTTTTCTGCATTCAGGCTTTCACCCTGGGCGGCAACATCATCAAGACTTCCCGCCTCTTTGACAGCCGCGCGGTATGCAGGGTTAGCCTTTAATATTTCTTGGCGCTCACGGTTCAATGCCCTAGCGTTGTCAGCCAATGCCTTGAGTTGCATAGCCTGGGGACTACCACCTTGTTCGCCAAAGATGGGGAGTTTTTCTAACTGGTCACGCACAATGTAAGCAGCCGCCCGAGCGTTGCCGTTTGCACTAGACCGCATCTCATTGGCTAGGTTGGTACGCAGTGCCTCATACGCCTCAAACGTGGGATTAGCGTAAAAGTCTTTTAGGTCGCCAGCAATAGATGCAGACAGGTGATTGGTCTTGAGATTCTTAGTCAACTCTGATTTGATGCTGGAATCTAGCGTTTGCACATCAATCGGGAACTGACCGCCATTGGCATCTTGTAATGCTTTATAGGCATTAGAGATTGCGTCTGTGCGAACTTTATCTTTAGCTGCCAAAGCGTTGATCTGAGCCTGTCCGATTGCGCTTGGATCAGTCTCAAAAATCTCAGGAGCATTCTTGCGGATCGTGTTCTCAAATGCCGCTTTGAATTGTTTGGGTTGCTCGTTAAAGTGTTCGCCAAGCGTAGACGTTTCTCCACGCTTGTTCCACTCTTGAGAGTACAGGCTTGTGTCGCCAGTACGCTGACCACGCGACAAATTGATGCCGTGTTTTTCTTCAAGTGATCGAGTCTCAAGCGCAGGAAGATCAACGGCTCTTGGATTGAGCGTTTTGACATGGGCTTGCAACTCGGGAGAAGCCTGAGAAACAGCGGCCTCTATGTTGCCTCTAAGCACGTTTTCAGGCATAGCAGCAGCAGAACCCATGCTAGTCATGCCTGGGGCAGCACCGGGTTGCGCTCCCGCTTGTGCTTGACGTTGTGCAAATTGATTTTCTAATTGAGAGCGAACATTTCGCATCTCTTTAATTTGACCTGGAATTTTTGCAAGAGTAGGACTGGCGGCAACCAATGCCGTACCCATCATGTTCTCAACGTCAGAAACAGGAATGCCAAGTTTTTCAGAAATCCATGCCGCACCTTTACTAGCATTCTGCCCAACAAATTCCATAATTTGTCGTGATGCTTCTCCTTTGTAAGCAGGGCTTTCAGTAATGCCCAAAGCCTTACCAAACGGGCTTTCAGTTGCGCTGACAACCTTTTGTTGCAATGCAGCAGCTTCCTCTGGGCTTTTCTGCATAGCCCGAGCGCCAGCATAAGTTAGAGGGCCAGCAACGCCGGGGATGATTCCCCCAATCGTTACGTCTGCCAAACTAGCCAACCCTTGACCAAGTTGACCAAGCGTAGAAGGCTGTTCAGGTGCGCGTTGAATGGTTGGTTTCTTAGCAGACGGAAAGCCCACGAAAGGCTTGCTTAAATCTTCTGCCTTAACACCTTGCTGTTCTTCTGTTGGAGGTGCGCCAGAAAAGAAAGAGGACAAACTTCCACTCGTTTGCTCACCAGGCATGGCCACCGCATGAACTGGATCACGTTTGCCCAACGGACGATGGATGCCAAACTGATTCAGGAATGATTCAGGAACAGATGCCGGTATGTCTGCCGCAGATTCATGAAACGTCTGTTTGCCAGGAAAGTCAGCAGGGTTAAGGGGCATATAAACACCCGGTTTGCCTTGCTTAAAAGCGTCATACAGGCGCTGTTGCTCATCTCGGGTGCGAGCCTGACTTGTGATGGGCAAATCCTTGCCAAACTGTTCTTTGTAAGCAGTTTTAGCCTTTTCAAGTCGAGAACCAAAGTCGCTGGTCGGTTCTTTCTCTGTAGATGCGCCAACAAAGAAGTCAGAAAGAGCGCCCATTATTTGATCCCGCCTTTCATTAGATTTTCAATGTTGCTGGCTTTTTCCTGCAACTCTTTCATCTCTTTTTGGCTCATACCAGACAACAACTGAATCCGAGCCCTTTTTTTCTCATCTTCGCTCATGTTGGAGTCTTGGATGTTCTTCGCCAAGAAGATACGAACATCGTAGTTATCAGCCCATGCCTGTTGGAACTTGTTGGCGTGAATTGTGCCGTTTAAAGGGCCGCGATTGTCAACGTATTTCTTAAGTCCTGACCGGAACTCATCCACCGCCGTGTTCATGGCATCAGAACGATCAATCACAGACTTCAACGCTTTGGGCGTAATGTCGGCAGAACCAGACGCTAAATCGCTAGTCTCACGCGCCATGTTGGTTGGCACACCCATCGCATTAGCCATGCGGAGTTGCTGATCTGCCAAGTTCTTCATCAGCATTTCAGTCTCAGAATCACCAAACAGCCACTTGCCAGCCTTACGCAATGCCTGACCAGGCGCAGAGCCAGCAGCCTTGTTGATGTACTCGTTGATCTTACGGATGGACTGTTTGCTCTCTTGTGCGTTTTGACCCGCCTGAACGCTTTGGTCAATCAGCTTCACACCTGAGTTATAACGGTCAGTCTGTTGAGCAGTCAACTGGGCAATGTTCCCTGCGGTGACAGGCATATCTTCCATCACCAATGACTTTCCAGGACTACGCGCATCCTGCGTCAATGCAGGAGTTTGACCGGCTTGGCCTCCAGGAGCACCAGCGTCACCCAATCTCTCAAGCTGTCGAGTAGACGGATTGATGTGATATTTGACGCCGTTAAGTTCAATCGTGCCGCCAGTTTGCAAGGTTTGCTGACCAGCAGGGCCAATACCAAACTGAATGGCGTTCTTGAACGCTTGCGGGATGCCTTGCGGGTCTTTAATGCTTTTCTGAATCAGACGTTCAAAAACATTACTAACCTTTCTTTCGGCTTGGGGAACATCAGCAAATAGTCCAGCCGCCTCATTCTTCATCTCAAGCAACTTTGCGCTAACCTTTTTGCTGTCACCGCTGTTGATTGCCGGGTCGTTTGCATATCCGCCAATCAAGTCATATAGCTTGGCATTTTGAGCCATGTCCAAACTAAATCTGGCTTGCTCTGCTTCCGTTGTGGCTTTTTGCACAGCCAGCGGATTCATTGCGGCGGCTTGAGCAAGTTCTTGTTGCTTTTGTTGCAACAACAATGGATTCATTGCTTCGGCTTGTTGAACAGATAGTTTAGCTTGCTGAATCTGCAAAGGGTTGTACTCTGCCGCTTGCTGGTAAGACTGCATACCGCGAGCAAGGTTAAGCATATCCGAAAGTCCCGTCATGGGACTTTGGGTCTGCATGGGCTGAACCGTTAGGTTTGTATTAAAGGGAGCAGTTGCCATCATTGACCTTTCATAGCGGCTGCAATATCAGGCAATTGAGACAACAAAAGGGCTTGGTTGATTCCACCCAACGCGCCGCCGTATGCCCCTGCCTGACCGATCTGACCAGCAGCCTGTGCGCCAGCCGCCCCAACGCCCAAATTGGATTGAGCGTTTGCCAGATTTGTTCCCAAAGTATTAGCCTGTTGTTGACTTGTTTGACCAATGCCTGCAATACCAGCCAGCGTGTTGTAGATGTTGGAGCGTTGAGTCTGGTAACGATTAAATGCGTTTTGATACTCTTGGCTTGCCTGACCCTGGGTGTAGTCCTGCAAACCTCTCATCACGTTGCCGCCAAGACCGCCGCCAGACACGTTACCCAAACGCTGGTTTGCCATTTGACCTTGTTGGAGTCTAAAAGCGTAACCAGGATCAATGCCCTGTTGGAACAGTTCAGGCGTGAATTGTTGGGTTAGGTAACCAGTCCCGGTAGCCATCCCCATCGGATTGCCTTGGGCGTCATATTGCGTATATTGACCCGGCAACATTCCCTGAATCTGGTTTAGAGCACCGTAACCAGCGCCTCGATACGGGGCTTGTTGTTGGTTCAGGGTGTTGAACATGGACTGCTGTTGAGCCAACGCCGCCCTTGCCGCATCTGCTTGGATTTGGGCCGCTTTGGTCGAGGCGTTAGCACCAATCAAACCTTGCAAAACACCACCAGCACCAGAGGCCAGAGCAGCTTTGCCAAGAGCAGTTGTAGGCATCAAGCCTTTAAGGAAAGCAGATAAAGCTGTACCGCCAGATGGGGTTGTCGCACCGCCGCCACCGCCGCCAGTTGGGAATCCCATTCCAACATCGCCCATGGCATTGATGTCGGCTCCTTCACCAATGTTCATTCCAACATCAGCCATTGCGTTTATGTCATCTTGGCTGATTTGGTCGTAAGTATCTCCAGCAGGATTCCAGCCGCCGCCAATGTCAATGTTGTCAGGTGATGTGTCGCCACCAAAATAGTCTAAGATGTCCATATCATTTCCTTGACCCGATGCGGTTAATTGATTATCTTGTAAATCAGACTGAGAGACAACGTTGTCGGCAACCTGCTGCGTCTCTGAGGCCAGGGGTTGCTCGGGAGTAGCAATCTCTGCGTTTTGAGGCTGAGTTTGTTGATCCGTGTACTCATTTGTGCCCAAGTTTTCAGGCAACAAATTAGCCAACGGGGTTGATTCGCCGCTTGATTGGTAATTGTCAATAATGTTGGCATTGACAGAATTGTCAGACTGACCCATGTCTGCCAACGATGTGCTCTGAGCAGCCTGTTTTCCAGCCAATAAAGCCTGGGTAATCAAGGCATTTGTTGGGTCTTTTCCGGTTAATTCCGCAGAAACCACCGCATTGACCGAATTCTGTACAGAAGTGGGCAGACTTGCAAAGTTGGGTATTTGATCCGTAATCAACGGAACAGCAGCAGATACCCCGGCAGTTGTTAAAGTGGTTAAAGGGTCGGTTGGTCTACCTGTTATTGCAGATGCAGCCGTAGAAACCGCAGTCTTACCAGCCAAGTTGCCAGCAATGTCTGCAAGCGAGTTCATGCCCGATTCTTGAGCCGCCAACATAGCGGTTTGTACTGAATTTAAGTCAGTACCATATTGCGCCGCAGTAGCCGCCTGATCCCCTAAAACACCCGCTTGCTGACCAATTTGACCAAGGGCGTAAGACGTACCAGCAGACTTTAAAACATCGCCAAGATCGCCGCCTTGAATAGCTGTTTGAGCACCTGCTACTAAAGGAAGGAACTGAGGCGCAAAGATAGCAGTGGCTATTGTGGGTAACGGGCCAAGATCGGAAATAAACTTTTGGAACGTTGTTTGTGTTGGTTTACTCCACTGATAGGACTGACCATTTGGAAGGGTGTAATTTAAGTCCTTGCCTTGCGTGTCAGTTCTTAAATAGGCAATTCCATCTGGAGTGTTGCCAACACCAACAATGCCACTTTCACCGTTTGGGCCTAAATTGGCTCTTTGCCAGTTTTCAACAGCATTAGTGGTTACTTGTGTTGCTGGTACTAAATAACCCTGGGTAGAACGTCCGATAAAGGTTAAATATTTTCCAAAAGTATTTTCGCCGCCAGGAATTGGCACATTAGACAAATCAACATAAGTGCCTTTGTCTTTTAACTCTTGTTGAAATTCTGTAGATAGAAATTGAGGGCTGAAATAAGTTCCAGGCGATCTACCAAAATCACCAGATGCAGTTACACCTTTTTGGATATAGTCTTGTGGAAGATAATAGTAATCCTGCCCGTTAATTTTTGTTTTTAGTCCAGCAATATCAGTTAACTTAGGGCCAAAGTTAATATCCCCCGTTAACTTAATATCAGGCATGGAAGTGAATTGGTATGAACTCATGGAGTCACCTGATTAACAGTCGCAATGACAGAGGCTGTTGCGGGTCTGGTCGGGGTGGTTGCCGCTGCATAGTATTTAATGGTTGTTGTTGCAGCAACAGTTGACCAGACAAGTTGAACGTAATCATTAGCGTTTAACTGAACAAAATAGTTCCATCCATTGACGCTATGACCAGGCGTCCCGCCATGAGAGTTAGGAACACTGATGTAGCCAGTTGATCCCGCGACATCTACCCCGTTCACCCTAAGCCAAATGGAAACGTCATCCAATTGTGTGTCGGTGTTTTCTAACTGCACGCTGAACTGAATATTGTATGTTCCAGCATAAGCAACCACCAACTTACTTCCGCTACTGACCGTCACCCCGTTAGAGTAGTCAGTCGTGTTAAACGTAATCAAAGTCGCCGTGTTAGCCGTAGCGGTTTGGGTGGTGGTGTCTGAGAAAGCGCCGTATTTCAGATAACCAGAAAACAGGCTACCCAACTTCAATAGATACATCAACCACTCTCGTGCGGGACGGTTAGTGGTTACATCCAAGAATGGACTTCTCGGGATGTTGATGTCACCAATGTTGTTGGTTGCCATCAGTTTTCCCCGACAGAGGCTTTGAGGTTGGCAGAAACGATGACAGCGTTGACCGGATCAGTCACCACGACTTCAAAAATACGATCCCGCGCCATACCTAAACGCCGCCAGATTGCTCGGTTTTTATACTTGCCCATCGCACCAATACTGACCCAATATTCGTGCGACCAGGTAGAACCTCCGTCATTAGACCAGCGCAGCATAGCCTTGGGATTGGTTGTTACATCCTGCGTATTGATTGCGTTTTGGTTGGCAATGTACAGAGTCACGTTTGGTGGAACGTTTAGAGTCGCACCGGGATAAATGTAGTACGGATCGCCAATGTAGTTTGAGGTGTTCTGAGTAGACAGGCCAGTAGTCCCAACGCCAGGCTGGAATTGAATCTGGAACTCATCAAAGTATTGACGCTGAAGATCGGCGACTAGGTGAGGAGCCCGGCGCACACGGCGAATCTCGTTACCATCATCTGTGTAGACTTCTTTGCTCAGTTCATACAATTTCCCGTTGGAATGGTCGCCAACGATAATGATGTTTTGGAATAGCGCAGAGCAGTTACCACGGTGACGGTGATAGACGTTATCGCTATCCACCCATAGCCATTTGTGCCACATCTGGGTGGCTACGTCATAGGCCCAGGTCAGATCAAGAGTAGGGAAGCTGACAACGTAAATCTCGTGGCCTTCTAGCTGATAAGTCCAGGCAATTGCGTCATCAATGTACTGATTCTGTAGCGTGTTCTCTACCGCATGGGTAGAGATGCGAACAGGCGTGTAGCCGTTCATCTGGACGATCTGGCCCTCACCGCGGATGTTTCTGGAGACATAGGCAAATGAGTTACCAAGACGCGCCACAGAAAAAACAGAGGCAATACCGTGTTGGGTAGAAGTTCCAGGGATTCTTTGGAAAGGAAAAGGGACTGCACCAACATCAACCCAAACCTCGGAAGAATTCTCACCAAGCAGGTAAACCTCTCGATGGTCAACAATCAAAGAAACCAGATTGTCAGGCGCTCCGTCTTTTAATCCGTAAGACAGATTAGGCGAGACAGGACTAAGGAAGTCAGAAGCGCCCCATTCCTGAGACTGAGGCTTGTTGTAAACGAAATAGTTGTCAACAATGTCCACCGTGTTTCCACCCGAGAATGCGCCATCAGAGGACGGAATCTGGGTGAAATTAAGGGCGTATAAGGTCGTAGAGGAAACAGTCTGTGATGTGCTTACTGTGTACGTTCCAAGGCCACCAGTACCCGATACAAGGGCAGTAATCATGGTGTTGGCAGTAACACCAGTGCCTTGAATGGTTTGGCCTACATAGAGAACCCCAGAAGTCACCGCAGAAACCGTCAGGGTGGTTCCAGAGATAGACCCGGTGACAATCGCTCCAGCCGCAGCCGTAGACATATCCTCAGAAGCAACAGTCTGGGAAATGTTGACCGTATAAGTTCCCGTCCCGCCAGTACCCGTACCCAAAGCGGTAATAACAGTCTCATTTGCTATCCCAACCCCAAAAACCTCCTGCCCAACCGCCAAAGTGCCGCTAGAGAGACTTGTAACGGTTAAAGTAGTTCCAGACAGACTGCCCAAGAAAATCGCCGCTGCAGGGGTAGAAATGCGCCAGGTATACCGATACGCACCGTCAACAATGTAGACGTTAATCCCGTTGTCAGTAATGCCGACCCGCCCCGTGGATGTGTTCAGAAATCCAACAATTGTGGGCGTTAGATTTGATGACAGAACGTAGACGTAAGGCCCAGATACTGCAACTAATTGCTGACCACCAGAAACAGTCCTCAAGCCACGAATTTCACCGTGGTTAAGAACTGCCTTGGTGACTAAGCCGGGAGTTGGGTAAAGCGCAACAACGCCACGCACACCAGGTTGCTTGAGGGGATCAATTTCAGGAAAGAAGTTGATACATTCCTGTGCATCTTGGTAAATGCTTGGTGCTTCGTAAGACGGGCCGACAAAACCAAAATCTGCCATTATTTGACATCTCCGTATCGTTCACCATTACGAATTCTGCGAATTGTGGATTCGCCCACATTAAAGTGTCTGGACGTTGCCGCAATTGTTTGCGTTTGAAGCATAACTCGAACTTCAAGAACCTGCTCTGAAGTCAAAGCACGCTTTTTGACACATGGCTTGCCTTTTCTTGCCATGCTTATTTTTTGTCTTGTTTCATCCGACAACATTACGCCCTTACGGGGGCTCGTAACGCCTTTTCTGGATTCTTTCCACTTTGCTTTTTGTTCATCGGAATGGGTTTTACCTTTGAACCCATTGTTTTTTACCAACTTCCAATAAGTGTTTCCAAGCATTTGCTTTTTATGATCTTCAGAATGTTTGTATCCTGAAGCGCCTTCACCACCATCCGTGGCATTGACCAACTGATAGCCTAGCTTGCGATACTTATCAATGACTTCAGCTTCAAGCAAAAAAGCAAGTTCTTCATCCAAATTATCTGCAATGATGGAATGAGTAAATCCGTGTTTATTTACTACGTTTTTCCAATATTGATTGCGACCACGAATTTTCATGCAACGCAAACCCTTACCTTTGCCGACATAAAAAATGTCGCCAGTATCGGCTTTGTGATGCTGATAAACGTAGTAAGACATTTTAGTTTTTACCTATCGGAAGAAGCCCCCGGATAAAATCCAGCCTGCGTCCTTTGCCCTCCCCACCAGCAACGAATCCGGATAACGCGCTGTCTGCATTGGCGTCATGTTGTTGCGCTTGATGGTTGATTTGGATTGTGCTGCGTATTGCTGAATCATTGCAATCTGCACTTGAGAGGCTTTGCCGTACATAGGCATTAGGCGCTCTGCCAAACACCATCTGAGGGCCATCTGATAGCCTTGCGGGAACAGAATGGTGTCATTAAGCGTTTCGTAGCGGCTGAAAATCGTGTTGGCAAACAGGTGCATTTCGCCTTGTGATGGGTTAGGCCACACAAACAGATTGCCCGATTCTTCACCAGGATTGAAGTAAATCGCCTTGGGCCACGGGCCGTTCAGCGTCTTTAGTCCAATCATTTCGTAATCTTCTAGCGCCAACACCGCTACCGGATAGTCTAGGCCACCAGAGATGATCGGCTGACCGTTAGAAGTTGTATTGATACGCACAAACGCAGAGTTAATCTGCAAGGGTTTTTGGTAGTAAGCGGTGATCGTAGTCGAGGCAACCGATTGGTTGATGTTGACCTGATACGTTCCCTGCTCGTTGACGTTACCACCTGCGCCGGTCAGGAATTGGGTGATCTTTGTCCCTGCCTGGATACCCGTACCGCTTAGAGTCTGACCTTGGGCAACCGCGCCAGAGTTGATGCCGGTAACCGTCAGGACGTTTCCAGAGATTGAGCCGGTAAACGATGCGCCAATAAAGTTCTGGGTGCTGGGATCAGGGCCGATTGTGTATTGAACCTGACCAGCAATGACCGGGAATATGATCTCGGTCACGTTGAACACCATCATGTTCTCATTGCTCCACTGATCGATCATGTCGTTCAGCATATCAAACGCATCCTGCGCTGCGTCAGGGGTCGGTGTCTCTCCTGCTTCCAATGCGCCGATGTCTTTTAGGGCTCTGCTAATAATGTCTATCGGCTGAGTCATTTTGTGTCCTTATAGGTCAGGAGTGAACACCTGCGGAAGCCAGGGAGCAATCACCGCTTTACGGCTTGCTAATGCTTGGAGTTGCTCGTCTAGACGGGATTTTATGACGCATTTCCCGTCACGCATAGACGATCCTTCAATCCAGCCAATCACCATTTCTTCTGTTACCTGGTCAAAAGGAACAGATGCAGGACTATCAAAAAACCAATTACCCTCTGTGTCTACAGATAAGTCATCAGCTTCTGCAATAACGTGATATTTGGCAGAAGTGATGCGCCCATCCTCTGCCTGAATATCCTTGATCGTCCACTTGTATGTTGGCATTTTTAGGCCCAGGGCAGGGGCGGCGTAACCACCGGAGGATTGATCTGGTTGGCAATCTGCTGTTGTACGGCAGCTTCCGTTGCAGCTTTATCTACGCCATTAGCCCAAATCCAGCCAAGCACCTGTTGCTCGGTAAGTTGGTTGTAGGGCGTGAAAGCGCCACCTGTCGGGGCAGGAACGGCACAAGTGCTATACACAGAGCCGGTATAGGTGTTTCCGCCTGATACTTGCTGTCCAGAGCAGCTCCAATGCACCACGAATACAACGTCAGTTTCCCCGTCAGCTTGCGGGTAGCAGTCCATAGCGGTTACGTCCCAAGTCATGGTAATAGAGGTTAGGGTGTCGGTCATGGTTTTTCCTTTCAGGGATTATTTGGCCTCAAGTGCGGCAATCCGAGCCGCTTGGTCATCAATGATTGCTTTCATCTCTTGTAAGGCTTTGATCAAACGAGCTTCTGTCTTGCCCCATCCGGTTAAGGTTTTCATTCCATCTGCACGTTCACCAACAGAATCTGGATAAATTTTTTCCATATCTTGAGCAATAAACCCTGTTTGATGTCCACCGCCTTCAGACGCAATGTAATCAAACTCAACAGGTCTCAACGCCATAATGTTGGAAAGTTGTGAAGGTAGATCAACAATGTTTTCTTTTAAACGTGCATCAGAAAAAGAACCAAAAGCAGCTTGTGATGCGCCATTAGCATTTATTTGCCCGCAGCCTGTTGCTTGACTGTTAATTGTGAAAGCTACAAAAGTTTGACTTGTTGTATTGGTTGTACTTGGTTTGTCAAAATAAACAGTTGTATTGCTATCTGACAATCCAGGGCCATAAAAACGAGCAACAATTGTGTTACCTGAACTTTTGGCATAAAGTCTTGGTGTTCCACTTGCGTTGCTGGTATCGCCCACCAACAAATTCCCACTCGCATCCAGCGTCATTACATCGCTAGTTCCGTTATAGAACTGCAAATTACCCGCAGTTGAGTAAAGCGTATATGCGCTTGCGCTGGTATCACGTCTGTCAATTTGTAAACCAGCAGCAGAACTTGAAGTACGGATCAGTCCTTGAACTTGCAGCTTTGAATTAGGAGAACTCGTCCCAATACCCAGGTTACCGGAGGAGTCGAGGGTGGCTCTTGTTGTGCTTCCAGTTCTAAATTGAAGGTCAGAGCCATCTAAAAAAAGTGAACCAAGACCAGGTGAAAAAGTGTTGTATGCGGCAACTAACGCATTGCCATCTGCATTAACACCAAGAGCAACAGCCCTTCTTGATGCACTAGATGTGTTACCTACCAGAGCGTAATAATTGTTACCAGCAGAAAGCGATGTCGCAGAATCAACTTGAAGTTTTGCGCTAGGCGAACTCGTCCCAATACCCAGCCCTGTGCTGGTTAGGCGCATTCCTTCTGTGCCGTTGTTAACCGCAAAAACTAATGGTGTTGTAGTGTCATTAGAATCAGGGCCAATTTGCATAAATACGCCGGGGGCATACTTAATAGCTGCAACACCGTTTGCACCACTTGAGCCAATATTAAACAGAATGCGTGAATATCCTGTTGATGATGTGTTGTTAACATTTAGTGTGTTGTATCCACCGGCATTTGAATCGCCATAAGAAAAACTGTTTGACCCGTTAAAAGTCAGCGCAGAACCAGTGGTGACTACCTTGGAGCCGTTGAGATACGCTACTCCGTTGGCTGTGCCCGCTGAAAGCGTAGTGGCATTTGTGACCGTCAAAGCATTTGAAGTCAGCGTAGTGCCATTAAACGTCAGGTTAGCCGATCCAGCAAACGCCCCAGAACTGTTGAACTGAACCTGTGTATTTGACCCGGCAGCGCCAGAGGTAAACGTAGAAAACGACAGCGTTCCAGAGCCGTTAGTGACCAATGCCTGACCGCTTGTACCGTCTGCGCTTGGGAGCGTGAAATTGACAGTAGATGCGGTGTTTGGGCCGATCAGGTTAACAGCACCACCCAAATTTGCCTGAAAAACTAGAGTTCCCATATCGTTTCCTTATGGAGCAATGATTATTTTGTTGCTAACAGACAATGCCCCGGTTGAGGGATTGAATGAGAGTTTAGTTGAGGAAGTTTTAAGCGGCAAATTGCCAGTAGTTGACGTTACCCAAGTCGGGTAAACCGTTGCATTTGTCGTTGTGTCGTCAGTAATCGCAGTGTTTGTTGCGTTGGTCGCATTGGTCACCGCAGTCGAACCAATCACAGACACTACCTGGGCGGCAGTTGCGGCAGTAAACGCAGACGTTCCATTGCCGTAAGCCAATCCGGTCAGAGTCGTTACACCCGTCCCGCCGTTCCCTGCCGCAACCGTTCCGGTCACGTTCAGGGCAGTCCCGCCAATCGAGAGGCCAGAAGCAGTCCCGGTCAGGCCAGTACCCGCCCCGGAGAACGATGTAGCGGTCAAAACGCCCGTAGAAGGCACAAATTGCAGTTTGGTAGAACTAACGTATTCAGTCGTCAGATTTCCTGCCGTAACAGCCGCAAACAGCGGATACCGGGTGGCGTTTGTGGTCGTGTCGTCCGTCACCGTGGCGTAAGCCGTGGGCGTTGTCCAGGTCGGGGCGCTTGATCCGTTAGAGGTTAAGACCTGTCCTGAAGTGCCAGCAGAGACAAAAGATGTAGCACCAGCACCAGACTGATAGGGAACATAACCAGCGCCGCCACCAGCAAGATTGGTTGCAGTTCCAACCGAAACCGTACTGGAGGCAACGTTTTTCCAGTATTGAAGGGCTGAATCGTATTGGAGAAGCGACCCGTCTGACGGTGTTCCTGTGATCTGGACGTTTTGGTCTGTGCCGCCAAGCTGCGAACCCGGAAACAGGGAGACATACATCGACCCCGATCCTCCAGACCCGTTGTTGATGACAATCCCAACCTCGGCCTTCAAGTTTGGCGCAGAGGGCTTAGTTGCGGTTAGCGCACCACCACCCGCCGGGTCGTACCAAAGCGTGTCGTTGTTGTTGTAGGCAGAAAGATTAAATCCGCGAACAACACCCTGAACCACAACTCGCCCAAAACTACCGGAGGCAATCGGCTCACAGGCAATCCCAACAATGGCATTCCCGTCCGTCAGACCTGCCGTTGATGGGCCAAACTGGATCACGCCAGACGCACCAACCACGCCGGTTTTAATGATGACTTGACCAATAGAGATGGCAGATGATGCCTTGCCGTAGGTATAGACAACCTCACCCACGGGCATGACAAGACTAGCGCCGCCATCTAACCCCACATTTAGCGTGCCGGTGGAACTCCAATACAGCTTTCCGTAGGCGTAAGTCGCACCCGCAGAAACGTTCAGTTGCAGGTAATCAGCGCCTAAATTGGTCAGCCCGGTTGCCGTTCCACCCGTAATCGCCACGCTACTAGCGTTCTGGGTAGACATGGTTCCCAACCCGGTAATTGCGGTGTTAGGGATGGTCGTAGAGGCCGTTACAGCGTTTGTATCGTTGCCATACAGGTATCCGGTCAAACCAGTGGTTTTGAGCGTTCCTACAGCGATTGAACCGCCAGTAATGGCTACGTTGTTGGCGTCCTGCGTGGACATCGTGCCCAAGCCGGTTATGTCCGTGTTCGGGATCGTGGCGACAGTCGAAAACGCCGTGGTTCCGTTGGCCTTCAGATAACCAGCCGTGAATGTCGTTGCCCCTGTACCGCCATAGCCAACGCCAATCGTGCTGGCGTTCCAAGTCCCTGCGGTTAGCGTCCCAACACCAGTAATTCCGGTGTAAGAACCCGAAATCCGGGCAGTATCAATCGTCCCAGACGTAATCTGGTTCGCCGCAATCGCAATCGAGGTGTTGGTTACAGAGGTCAGTTGACCCTGTGCATTGACCGCAAACACCGGAACAGATGATCCAGAACCATAGGTTGCAGCGGTTACACCCGTATTTGTGATGCTGAACTGGTTTGCAAATAGCGTCAGTCCCGTTCCCGCCGTGTAGGTTGCAGAGCCAGAGAACTGCACCCAAGGCATTGCCGTGACGTTAATCGTTCCCGCATCCGTTGCCGTACAAACCCATCCGGTGTCAGCCTGTCCACCGTTCAAAATGACCGTGTAAGCGCCCGGAACTTCAGACCAGACATCCATGTCGGCTGTGCGAGTCCAAGGGCCGCTAGAGGCAGAATAAATACCGTTCTCAGACGATGTTCCCTGGTTCTTGACCAGCACCCGATCACCAGAAAGCGTAGTGTAGGTATCAATTGTCTGAAGGCCAGACAGCGTGATATTGCCGGTTGTGGCTACTTTACACGCCTGTTTTGGCCCTAAACCCTGCGCTACCGTGTCAACATAGAACTTATTGGCTATGTCAGAGGCAGATGCAGGAGTCGTTGAAATCGTGCCAGTTGTCGTGGCGATATTGGTAAAAACCCCAGTAGATGGGGTCGTTGCGCCGATTGTCGTGCTGTTAATCGTGCTATTTGTGATGTTTAACCCAGATTGGCTTGGGTTAACAGTCGCATAGAACGGCTGACCCTGCCCAATAAATGTCTGAAAAGTCCCATCTACAGCGAAATACGCCTGAACAGGAAGCAGATTCTGGTCACTTGATTGCGCGGGGTCAGCCATACTCTTACGATTGATCTGCTGCGGGAGTTACATACAGGGTAGTAGTGTCACTACCGCCACAAATCGCCGACAAATAATAAGGCGTTGTCGGGGTCGCAAGGATCAACGGCATAACCATGTTCCCAGGGAGAACAAAGTCACCGTTTGTGCCATCCGTAGGAAACACCGGGGTTCCGACATTGCTGTCAGTTGTACCCCAACGAATCGCACACGGCTTGGTTCCAGCATTCAAAAAACTGGTGTAGTTCACCTGATCGTTGGTGCTGTCGTTAATCACAACGTTGGCGTGAGCCGAGGCCGTGACCGCAAGGGCTACTGTAACCCCTGCATTACGCTGGACTGTAGACGATGCCATTTTAGACAGCGTTGGAGGCCAACGGCAACGATTCTGCGCGGTCAACCACAACGGTGTAAGTACCAGCGGCAGCGGAGGCCGAGGAACCCGTAGCGTTGATGAATTGGATCGTCAGAGTGTCAGCGGCAGAAACGTAAGCATTGGCAATGCCAACACCCGTGGTTTGAGCAGCAGGTAAAGTTACATGAACGGCATCGCCAACTTGCAGACCGGGGACGGTCACGTTCTTGGATGCGCCAGAGGTGGCAACAGTCGTTGCGGTGACAGAAACACCCATAACAAACGAATTAAGGATGTTTCCACGCAAAACGGTGGTTTGCAGAGCCATGATTTCTCCTTAGAGATGAATTGATTTTAACCAGAAAAAGAGAAAAAGCCACCCCTTTTTGAGAGGCGGCTTTTCTGCTTCATCGCGGCTGATTAAGCAGCGATAAGACCCAAAGCCTTCAACGCTTTGACAATATCGCCAACCGTGTAAGCGGTCGAACCAGAGCCGCCAGTAAACGTGGTGTTCACATAGACAGCCGTGGTGGAACCAGCAGCAGAGGTGGTAACGTTACCAGTAGCGGTAGGTTGGGTCGAACCCGTAGCACCAAAGAAGGAAACCAAACCGCCGTTGGGGGCGATTGCGGTTCCGTCAGTGCTGTCACCATCAATCAGATAGTGCGGGCTGGTGGTAACGGCAGGGCCGTTGTTGGTGTAGGTAGTAGGAGACAAAGCCATGATCTATTCCCTTTCAATTAAGCTGCAACACGGCAAGCGAGTTCGGGGTACAACGGAGCCCAACCATACAACACGTCCAGACGGGTCGGGATCGAGTCGTTGTTGATCGTGTACTGGCGAACCACACGCATTGACAGGCCGATTTCCTTGTCGGAAGCGCGACCGGCGAAATGCACACCCTCGGGCAGTTCCAGATCAGCCACTGCCAGCGTAAACGCATTGCGGTGCATGATGATGTTCTGCGGAGAAACCGTACCCGTCTTGTTAAAGAAGTTAACGGTAGCCGTAGCAGATGTGCTCGGAATCGTCACGTTCTGGAATTGACCAGCGGTGATGACTGCGGGGCTGACGGTCACGTTGAAGGTTGCGCCAGTGCCAGAGGCAGCGGCTTTCACCACAAAGTTACGCAGCTTGTTCGAGCCGTAGGCTTGACGGTTCTGGGGGTTAACAGCGTATACGCCATCAATCGTAATCACATCGCCGGCGTTCAGGGAAACTGCGCCGGTAGAGGTGATGCTGATTGTGGAGGACGATGCCCAACCAGAGGTAAGGAAGCCCGTGGCAGCGGTCGTGGAGCACACAGCCGTACCAGCAAACGAACCGAACGTCTGGGAAACCACGTTCTGATCCATCTTCCAGTTCATGCCAGCAGAGTCACGACCCATCAGACCTTTGCGGTACTGCTCGCCAATGGCTTCCTGGGGAACGAACAGACCTTTCAGGCTGTCAACAATGGTTGCGCTCGTGAACGGTTCAACGATACACGAACGGCGACCATCGCGGGGTGCGCCTTCAGCGTCCAGATACGCACCTGCGGTCAGGTAGGTAATCAGGCCGGTGGGGGGCGTGCCAGCAGTACCAACGATGTTGGCGGTCTGCAGGGTAGCCATCGACAGACCGTCACGGTCAATCTTGTTGGCGATTGCAGCGACAGCAGGCTTCAGCACGCGATCCGAGAACATATCCAGAGACAGAGCCAGGTCTTGAGTCGTGAACTGGGTGTCAACGTGGAATTGAGTGCTCAGGGTCACGGGCACGCTCGTCTCGTTGAAATCTTCAACGTTCAGGGCGGGGCCAGTCGTACCGATGAAACGACCCGGGCGGCGTACGTTGACCGTGTTACCGATCTTCGCACCGACCACCGCGAATTGGTCGTCATAGTTGCGGTCTACTTCACTGGTGAAGGTCAACTCGTTTTCCAAGACCATCAACGCTTCGTTGGTGATCTTGCTAATAGTTAGCAAGGTATTTGACAT